>Ga0208905_1000716_pt1 | contig 16826 bp, 14 predicted proteins | sample AntAceMetag02UKS_FD_184776 | JGI IMG/M metagenome (GOLD analysis project Ga0208905, IMG submission 184776) | Saline lake microbial communities from Ace Lake, Antarctica - Antarctic Ace Lake Metagenome 02UKS (SPAdes) (version 2) | ecosystem: Environmental > Aquatic > Non-marine Saline and... | reverse complement strand
TGCCTAGCATAATCATTCTCGCGACCCAGAAAAAAATAATATCTCGGCCAGTTTCCATAATAGCAGTTGGATAAAAATATTCAAAATCATTAGTGGTAAAACCGAAAATATTCTTTTTATCTTTTTTTATTTTTCCTTGACTAAGCAACGTTGCAAACGGCCATTGTCCGGAAGAAAACCAAGTATCAAAAGTATCAGTTTCTTGAATTAAATTTTTACTTCCACATTTTGAACATTTTTTAGGTTGCTTACCGTCGGTAACTATAATGTTTTGGCAATCTTGGCAATACCAAATAGGCATTCTGATCCCCCATGTGATTTGCCTGGATATATTCCAATCCTGAATGTTTTTCATCCAATGGAGATAAATCTTTTTAAAATGAGAAGGGATAAATTCTACCTTTTTTTCATTTACCACTTTTATTGCTTGTTGAGCCAATGGTTTAATTTTAACGAACCATTGTTTTGATATTAAAGGTTCAATGGGAGTTTCACATTTGTAACAAACAGCAATATTATGTTTGTAATCTTCTTCTTTCTCAAGTAAGTTTAAATCTTTCAAATCTTGGATAACTTTTTCTCGACATTCCATAATATTTAATCCAGCATATTCTTTACCTGCTTTTTCAGTCATTCTAGTTTTTTTATCAATAATCTCAATTACATTTAAATTATGATCTTTGCCAATTTCAAAATCAATCTCACTACTAGATGGAGTTACTTTAAGCGCTCCGGTTCCAAAATCCATATCGATTCTTTTATCAGAGATAATTGATATCTCTCTGTTTAATAAAGGCAAAATAACTTTCTTGCTAATTAAACCTCTAAATCTTTTATCTTTTGGGTTTACAGCCACAGCTGTATCTCCCAACATTGTTTCGGGCCTTGTGGTAGCTACAGTAATAAATTCTTTAGAATCTTTTAAAGGATATTTTATATAATAAAGTTTTCCGTTTATTTGTTTATGCTTAACTTCTAAATTTGAGAGAGATGTCTGATGATTAGGGCACCAGTTTATAACGCGATTCCCTCTATAAATAAGCTGATCATCATAAAGTTTTTTAAAAGTTTTATAAACAACCTTAATAATATCTTTATCTAAGGTAAATTTTTCCTTTGACCAGTCACAAGACACCCCTAATTTTTTAAATTGGTTTTTAACGATCTTTTTATTTTCTTCGCAAAAATCCCAGATCATCTTGTAAAGTTGATCTGATGAATATTGAAATCTTGTTTTCCCTTGTTTCTTTAGATGTCTTTCAAAAACAACTTGGGTTTCAAACCCAGCATGGTCAACCCCGGGGAGCCATAATACTTCTTTCCCTCTCATCCTTTGGGAGCGAATCATTATATCTTCTAAAGTGATAAAAACAGCATGACCAATATGTAGAGAGCCATTAGCATTGACCGGAGGCATAATAATACAGAATGGTTTTTTCTTGCTTTTTGAATTAGATTTTAAAACACCAGATTTTTCCCAGAGTTTATAAATCTTATCTTCAATTTCCTTAGGTTTATAAGTTTTAGAAAGTTTCATATCCTTAAATTAGAATTTACTTTTATTTTTTGAGGATTTTTTAATGCTTTATTTTTATTAAAATATCCGGCTATTCCAATCATGGCAGCATTGTCTGTGCAGGACTTTGGATCTGGTACCGAAAAAAAACATTTAGGAATTTTTTTCTTAATTTTCTTTTTAAATTGTTTTTTTAATTCTTTATTAGCTGCTACCCCACCTCCTAAGATTACGGTTTTTACTTTATAATCTTTAGCTACTTTAATTGTTTTTTTAATTAAAACATCAATAATTGATTGTTGAATTTCTTTAGCCATTTCCGAAATGTATTTTTTGGAAGTTCTTATTTTTTTATTTCTTTTTTTATAATCATATAAAACAGCTGTTTTTAAACCAGAGAAACTGAAATCATAATCTTTTGAATACATCATTGGTCTAGGTAGTTTAATCTGAAACTTAGGAACAGATGTTGGATATTTTTTAATTTGTTCTTCAATGCTTGGTCCTCCTGGATAAGCAAGGCCCAAGATTCTTGCTGTCTTGTCAAAACATTCTCCAACTGCATCGTCTCTTGTTTCTCCAATTATTTCATAATCTTTTATTTTTTTCATCAATATTAATTGTGTATGTCCACCACTAACTATCAAAGCAAGCATCGGGAATTTAATTTTTTTGGTTATACTAATAAAATTAGCTAAAATATGTCCTTCAATATGGTTAACAGGGATTAAGTGTATGTCCCACATAAAAGACAAAGATTTAGCAAAGTTCAATCCTACCCATAAACAAGGTTCTAAACCAGGGCCTATTGTGACGGCAATTAAATCTGGTTTTTTGAATTTCTCTTTCTTTTTAGCTCCTTGTAGCGCTTGTTTCAAAACAGGTACTAAATTTTTTTCATGTTCTCTTTTGGCTAAGCTTGGATAAACTCCTCCATATTTTCTATGAATATCTATTTGAGAAGAAATTATATTAGAAAGAATTTTAATTTTCTTGTTTTTAATTTTTAATATAGCGATACATGTATCGTCACAAGATGTATCAATAGAAAGTATAATCATATTCTTAATCTTACCTAAACTATTGTAATTTTTCAAATTTTAAGTTAATTTATTATTATATGACCCTATCGTCTAGTGGTTAGGACACTAGGTTTTCATCCTAGAAACCGGGGTTCGACTCCCCGTAGGGTCACTTATGCAAAACTATATTAATATTGGCCGGATTTCTGATATCACGGATAAGAAAGATAGAATACTTTTTCGTATATTCGAAATATTACCTGGCTTTTTAAGTATAAGTACTCTGACTTTTGCTTTAGTATTTTCCTGGTCCAAGCCGATTTGGGTTGCTTTCTTTGTGATTCTTTTTGATGTTTATTGGACTTTAAAAGTTTATTATCTTTCTTTCCATCAAGTTGTTTCTTTTAGAAAGATGAAAAAAAATCTTAAGATTGACTGGGGGAAAGAAATTAAAAAATATTCGGAATCAAAAAATATTTATCAATTAATAATTTTACCAATGGCAAATGAAGGATGGGAAGTAGTTGATGAAACATTAAAATCACTTAAAAATTCTGTATATCCAAAAGATAAAATGATTGTTGTTTTAGCCCAAGAACAAGCAGGAGGAGAAGAATCAAAAAAAATAGGAAAAATGGCTGAAAAATATTATGGAAACTCTTTTCATAGTTTTTTAATTACAGAACATCCGAGTAATGTTGAAGGAGAAGTGAGGGGCAAGGGTTCTAATATGGCTTTTGCTGGGAAACAAGTTATAAAATTAATAGAAGAAAAAGGAATTCCATTAAAAAATATTATTGTATCTGCTTTTGATATTGATACCAAAGTTTATTCTCAGTATTTTAACCGTTTGGTTTATTGTTATTTCAAAGCAAAAAGACCGGAAAGATCTAGTTTCCAACCTATACCTGTTTACCATAATAATATTTGGCAATCTAAAGCATTTACTAGAGTAGTAGCTGCCTCCAATAGTTTCTGGCAGATGATGCAACAGGAAAAACCAGAACAATTGGTTACTTATTCTTCTCATTCAATGTCCGCAGAGGTTTTCTTTAATGTAGGATATCCTCACAATATTGTATCTGATGATTCTCGAATATTTTGGAAGGCATTTTTTAAATATAATGGTGACTATGAGGTAATCCCTTTATATTATCCTCTTTCAATGGATGTAGTAATGGGGGAGAATTTTTTAAAGACCATAGTAAACCAATATAAACAACAGAAACGATGGGCCTGGGGAGTCATCGAAATACCGTATGTTTTTTTAAATTTTTTAAAGAATAAAAAGATTCCTATCAAGAAAAAGATTCTTCATACTTTAGTTCTTCTAGATGGTTTTTGGTCTTGGGCCTGTGCTTCCTTATTAATATGTTTTTTAGGGTGGCTACCTATATTTTTTGGAGGAGAAGCGTTTAATACTACAGTTCTTTCTTATAAGCTTCCTAAGATAACAGCATTAATTTTAACTTTTTCAATGGTAGGCATGATCACAGGTGCTTTAATAAATATTTGCTATTTACCTCCTATGCCTAAAAATATGAAAGGGTTTAAAAGAATATTTATGATTTTACAATGGGCCTTTCTCCCAATCACTCTAATAATATTTGGGGCTTTTCCAGCGCTTGATGCTCAAATAAAATTAATCCTTGGAAAGGATTTAGAATTTTGGAATACGCCAAAACCGAGGCAATAAAATTATTCCAAATGAATTATCTTTTGAAACTTTTTTAATTTATCCTTTAAACCAGGATATTTTTTTAGAGTTGGATCTTGTCTTAAAATCTCCAATGCAGAGGTTTTTGTTTTTTCTAACAAAGGGATATTTTGAAAATTCTTCATTGCTAAATCAGGGATTCCCCACTGTTTTCCTCCGTATAGACTACCCGGTCCTCTAATCTCTAAATCTTTTTCAGATAATTCAAATCCGTCTTCAGCTTTAATAATTGCTTTTAATCGTTGGTTTGTTTTTTTAGAAGAAGAATCAGTAAGTAAAAAACAATAAGATTGTATGTTTGATCTTCCTACTCTTCCTCTAAATTGATGTAATTGAGCTAAACCAAATCTCTCTGCTCCTTGGATCATCATTACCGTGGCATCAGGGATATCAATTCCTACTTCCACCACAGACGTTGAAACTAAAATATCTATTCTTTTATTTTTAAAATCTCTCATTATTTTTGTTCTTTCGCTGGTCTTCATTTTGCCATGCATCATTTCTATATTTAAATCGGGGAAAACTTGTTCCGACAATTTTTCATATTCCTGCTTTACGGCTTTAACATTATTCCAAGTAGAATTGGGCTTTTGTTCCGAACTATCAATTCTAGGACAAATAATAAATGCTTGATTCCCCATTTCAATTTGTTGCCTTATAAAGTCAAATGCTTTATTCCTTTCTTTTGGCGGGATAATTTTAGTGATTATCTTTTTTCTCCCCTTAGGCATTTCATCTAGGATGGACAAATCAAGATCTCCATAGATTGTCAGGGCTAAGCTTCGGGGGATTGGGGTAGCAGTCATTGATAATAAATGGGGAATAATTCTTTTTTTAGAATCAGTAGGTCGCTGAATTAATTTTGCTCTTTGTTCTACTCCGAAACGATGTTGTTCGTCAACAATACAAAGTCCTAACCCGCCACCCTTTTCTTCACTTGGTAAACTAAATTTTACTTTGTCTTGGATTAAAGAATGAGTACCGATTAAAATATCTATTTCTCCTTTTTTTGTTCTTTCTAATAATTTACGTCTAGATATCTCAATTATTTCGTTCTCTAATTTTAATGAAATAATTTTATCTTCTTTTCCAGTTAAAAGAGCGATTCTAATTTTAAGAGGTCTTAATAATCTTGAAACTTCTTGAAAGTGTTGTTTGGCTAATATTTCAGTTGGAGCCATAAAAGCAACTTGATATCCAGCCTTAACCACATTAAGAGCAGCAATTACAGCTACTATTGTTTTACCAGACCCTACATCTCCTTCTAACAACCTAGACATTGGCCTGGGGCTTTCCATATCTTTTAAAATCTGCCAGGCGCTCTTTCTTTGAGCGTCTGTTAATTTATAAGACAAAGAGTCTACAAATCTTTTAGTAATTTTTACATTAAAAGGAATTGCCAGGGATTTTTCTTTATTTAATTTTAATTTTTCATTTAAAATGAAAACTTGAATCAAGAAAAGTTCCTCAAACACAAATCTTTTTCTTGCTTTTTCAGCTAGAGAAGCTGAATCTGGAAAATGGATTTGCCAAATAGCTTGGCTTCGAGATATAAAGTTATATTTTTTAAGTATTTCTTCAGGTAAAACCTCGGGAATCTGATTTTTAAATTGGGCTAATAATGGCCTTATAATAGAACGAAGCCACCTAGAAGATAATCCTTCAGTTTCTGGATAGACAGGAATCATTCTGCCGGTATGAGTTAGACTGTCTATTGATAATTTATTTTCTACTTCTAATATTTTTTCATAAGTTGGGTTAGAAAGATAAAACCCGTTTTTATCTAAATTAACTTTTCCGGCTAAGCAAATCCAATCATCTTTTTTTAAACTCTTTGAAATATATGGTCGGCTGAACCAGACAACTTTTATAGCTGCTGTTTTATCTTGAACGATTACTTCGGTTATAAACATTTTCTTTTTCCATGTTCGAGAAGTTTTTATATCTAAAACTTTGCCCTGCAAACAGCAAGTTTCATTTGCTTTAACTTTAGAAATTGGGAGAATATTAGAAAAGTTTTCATATCTATGAGGAAAATGAAAAAGCAGGTCCTCAATAGTTTTGATTTTCATCTTTTTCAATCTTTTTAAAAAGATTGGACCTACTCTGGGAATATTTTGAATTGGAGTATCTAATTGCATAATTTATGTGCCCTCGAGAGGAATCGAACCTCTATCGCAAGCTCCGCAAGCTAGTATTCTGTCCGTTAAACTACGAGGGCATTGGCTTTAAAGTATCATAAAAATAGGCATTTTTCAATTTGATTTATCAATATTTTGGTGTTAATATAAATAATTATTTGGAGGAGTCGAATAATGGTATTTCAACACCCTGCTAAGGTGTGACCTGTTATGGGTCTTGTGGGTTCGAATCCCACCTCCTCCGCCAGATTTGTTAATTCTGGAGGGTTGGCTGAGCGGCTCAAAGCGCTAGTTTTGAAAACTAGTGGGAGAAATCCCTCGCAGGTTCGAATCCTGCACCCTCCGCCCTAAGAGATATTATTGCTTTTAACAAAAGAACATTATTGTTCTTTTATTGTTTTTAAAAACTATTAAACTATATTGTTATGCAAAAAACAAATCATTTGACAGAAGGACCTATTCTAAAATCGCTGATAGGATTATCAATCCCTATTATTTTAGCAAATATTTTACAAACAGCTTATCAAATAACTGATACTTTTTGGGTGGGAAGACTTGGGACTGTTGCTGTTGCAGCTGTTTCTATAAGTTTTCCAATCATTTTTCTTATTATTTCTTTTGGGGGAGGGCTAGCAATGGCTGGAACAATACTTGTTGCTCAATACAAAGGGAGACAAGACCAGAAAGCAATAAATCATATTACTTATCAAACATTATTAATGGTTATTTTTGTCTCGGTTGTTCTTTCTATTATTGGTTATTTTTTATCTCCTCATCTTATTAATTTAATGGGAGTAGAACAAAATGTTTTTTCAGAAGCGGCTACCTATATGAAGATTTCCTTTTTAGGCATGATTTTTATGTTTACCTATATGGTTTTTCAATCTTTAATGCGTGGGGTTGGAGATGTTAAGACTCCTATGTATATTGTTTTAGGAACAGTTTTACTGAACTTAATTCTCGATCCTTTGTTTATTTTTGGTTATAAATTTATTCCTAGTTTTGGCGTTGCTGGAGCAGCAGTTGCTACTGTCGGGACACAGGGGTTGGCAGCAGTTATTGGAATATTTATTTTATTAAAAGGGAATCATCAAATTCAACTTTATTTAGATGATTTAAAACCAGATTTTGATTTAATAAAAAAAATGTTTAAAATTGGGATTCCTGCTTCTATAGAGCACTCCGCCAGAGCTTTAGGTATGATGATTATGACTTTTTTAGTTACAGCTTTTGGGACTTGCACTTTAGCAGCTTATGGGATTGGAAGTAGAATATTGAGTTTCGTTATTGTCCCTGCCTTAGGATTATCTATTGCGACTTCAACTCTTGTGGGGCAGAACATTGGGGCAGGAAAAGTAAAAAGAGCTGAAAAAATTACAAAATTAAGCTCTTTTATGGGTTTTATTGTTTTAACAATTATAGGAATAGTTATGTTTTTATTCGCAGAGCAAATTTCAACTATTTTTATTCCCGGAGAAATAGACACAATCCAATCAAGTGCTCTGTTTATTAAGCTGATGTCTTTAACTTTTGGATTTATCGGGGTTCAGATGGCGTTAAACGGAGCGTTTAGAGGATCAGGAAATACATTAATTCCAATGACATTATCTATTCTTTCTTTATGGTTTTTAAGATTCCCAATCGCTTATTTTCTCTCTAGCCATACTTATCTTAATGAAATAGGAATTTGGATAGCTTTTCCGATTGCTAACATAATTGCCACTCTAGTAACTATAATTTATTTTTCTAGAGGAACATGGAAAAAGAAGAAGATTACCGAAGAGATAAAATTGAGAAAAGAAACAACAAAGGAAACCATTATAGAAGAAGGTAGAATTAATTAATTTCTTCACGAGCAATTACAACCCCGAAAACATTTTTTGCTCCAGCGTTTTTTAGAACCCGAGCGCACTCTTCCATCGTTGCCCCAGTAGTGAACACATCATCCACTAAAAATATTCTTTTGTCTTGAATCTCTAGGGCATTTTTTACTTTAAAGACATTTTTAATGTTTTCCATCCGTTCTATTCTAGAAAGATTAGATTGAGGTCTAGTTTTTTTAATTTTTATAAGATTATTTATTAAAATGGGCACTTTTAAAGAAGTAGAAAGTTGTTTGGCAATTTCTTCTGATTGATTATATCCCCGCCATCTTTTTTTAAAAGAAGAAATGGGGACTGGGATTAAAAGGACATTATTCTCTAATATAGTTTTGTTTTTTATTAAGAGAAAATGTGATATTATTAAATAACAAAAGTAGGGAGTTAGCTCTCTTAAAAAAGGAGGATATTTAAATTTTTTGATAGCTTTTTTTATTAGGAAATTTTTATAAGAAACAGCAAAAAAAAGTTTATCCAAATTTTTATTTTGGTGTTTAATACAAATATCTTGTTCAGATACTCTTTGCATACAAAAAGGGCAATACTCATATTCTAATATATCAATAGTTGAAAGGCAGTTAGAGCAAATCCAGTCCCCTTCTTTTCGGCAACTTAGGCAAAAGCGGGGGAATAGTATATCCAGAATAATATTAAATATCTTCGAAAGTTTTTTAAACATATAAAATAGATTGTTTACATCTTTTATGTTATTATATACAATAGTATAAAAGCAAATTATAAAAAGATAAAATTATGGATTTCGGGATTACAAAAATGTTTTCAAAAGGTTGCCTAGGCATAGATATTGGAACTTTTTCTATTAAAATTGTTGAAGTTTCTCGTATTGGTAAAAAAACTAAAATTGAAAATTACATTGAATTTCAAGTTCCTTCAAAAGAAGATTCTCTTTTTAAAGTTTTTGGGGATGAAAGTCTTTTATTATTAAGCGATAGAATTTCCGAAATAATAAAAGAGTTATTAAAAAAGGCTAAAATCAGAGAAAAAAATGTTTTTCTCTCTATTCCTGATTTCTCTACTTTTTTTACCACTTTTGAATTACCTTCAATGTCAGCGTCTGAATTACCAAAAGCCATAGAGTTTGAGGCTCGTCACCATGTTCCTTTGCCATTGTCAAAAATTACATTTGATTGGGAATTACTTAAAGGCGAAAAGGATTTTGGCGGAATAAAAAAACATCACGTATTATTAGTTGCTGTACCTAATGAGGTTATTAAGCAATACCAAAAATTAGCAATTTTATGCAATCTTGATCTTAAAGGACTAGAAGCAGAAGTGTTTGCTTCAATGAGATCTTCAATTGGAATATCGGAGAATAAAAATCTAGTTTGTTTAGTTGACATTGGTTACACAAGCACTACAATTAATATTGTAAAAAATAAATTATTAGAACAAAGTCATAGTCTTGATATTTCAGCTAATGACTTAAATAAAGCTTTAATTGATTCTTTAAAAGTTAACTGGCAGGAAGCGGAAAGAATGAAGCAAAGCTTTGGACTAAATCCGGATAAATCAGATATTTTTCTTGCTCTGCGTCCGCAAATAGATGCTATTTTTAAAGAGATAGAAAGTGTTTGTCATAGTTTTTATCAGTCTAATGGAGAAAAAGTTGAAAATATAATATTTGTAGGTGGTGCGGCCTGCATCCCAGGATTAAAAGAATATTTTAAAGTTTTTTTAAAAAAAGAAATTAAATCTTCTAATCCTTTTCGTACTTCTAACATTTCCTATCCTCCTCTTTTAGAAGACCGCTTAGATAAAATAGGTCCTTCGTTTGCTATAGCCCTTGGGCTGGCTTTAAGAGGAGTAGGAAAATAAATTTATGGTTCAAGAATTAATACCAAAAGAAAAAGTAAAAGCATCTTCTATTATTAATAAATTGTTTTTACTATCATTAATACTGCTAATTATTTTAGGAGGAATTTATGCTTTTTTAAAGTATAAAAATTATTCTATTCAATCAAAAATAAAAGATGCCGAGAACCAAATAGTTAAGATTAGTGCTGGGAAAGATGGTGAAACAGAAAAATATGTTTTTGATGCCCAAAAAAAGATCGAGGATTTTTTAAAAGTTTTTGAAAACCACAAAATTGCCTCAAATTTTTTAGCTTTTATTAATGAATCTTCGAACAAAGAAGTTAAATTTTCAGAATTAAATTTTAATACAAAAACAAATAATGTTTCATTAAAAGGAGAAACAAAAAACTTTGATACCTTGGGCAAACAAATATTGAATCTTAAAAAAAGTGATTTAGTTAAAGGCCTAGATATATCTAATATTTCTTTGAATAAAGAGGGGAAAGTAGATTTTGCTATAATCTTCTCTCTTGATTCTAAGATATTTAAATCTCAATGAATAAATCTTTTATAACGCCAATCTTATTTTTTATCATTTTATTAATTACTGTTTATATTTTTCTGCCTGAGTTTTATCTTTTTAATAATTCTAAAGAAGAGCTTGAATCTAGAAATCAAGAAATTCAATCAATAGAAGCTTATCATCAGAAAATAAATGATACTTTTAATGAGCTAAAAAAATACGAGGGAGAATTATCAAAAATTAATTCAGCTTTGCCAGATAGTTATTTTCCTCCTTCTTTGTTTAATTATCTTCAAAAAACAAGTGCTGAGAGTGGAATGTTTTTAAAGGGAGTTAGTCTAGCAATGGTTCCAACAAAGACAACGAAAGTTTCTCCAGGGGGAGAGACGCCAGAACAAAATATCAAAGAGAATTATGTAAATATCAATTTAATAGGATCCTATAACTCTTTTAAAACATTTTTGGAATCAATTGAAAAATCTTCTCGAATGATTGAAACTGAAAATGTTTTAGTGAATATAGATGGAGAAGTTTTAAACTTTATTTTATTATTAAAGGTCTCCTCATATTATTAATAAAATATTTAATTTATGGCTGAAGAAAATTCAAAAAATAAAACTTTATTATATTTAATTTTAATATTAATAATAATTGGGCTGTTTGTTGTTTGGAAAGAAGTTATTTTAAAAGACAACAGTTTTAGTCCAAGTCCTTCAGGGGTTTTGAAAAATATCGAGATTAGTTACAAAACATTAGAAAATCCTAATCTTAAAGATTTAATACTTTTTGAAGGAGTTGCTGAGCCAGAAGTAAGTGGTCGTGAGAATCCTTTTGAGTCATATTAAAAATAAAATATATTTGATTATTGTTTAAGATATGGATTTAATTAAAGTATTGATAAAAAAGAAAATCTTAAAGAAGGATAAAGTTTCTAGCATAGAGAATCAAGTCAAAGAAAAGAAAGGGACAATTGAAGAAATAATTTTGAAAGAAAATATCCTTCCAGAGAAGGAATTATTTGAATTAAAAAGTAAACTATTAAACATTCCTTTTAAAGAAGTTGTCGCCTCAAAAATTCCTTCAAAAATTTTAGGATTAATCCCCAGAGAATCAGCTGAATATTATAAAATTATTCCTCTTAAAAGAATAAAAGGGGGTTTTGAAGTTGGGATGGTTTACCCAGAAGATAGCCAAGCCCAAGAAGCCTTAAAATTTTTAGCTAGACAAAATAAACTTTCTTATAGATATTTTTTAATTTCCTTATCAAATTTTAAAAAATGTATTGATAAATATGGAGCTCCCCAAAGAGAAATGAAAAAAGCATTGGAGATATTAGAAACTCAGACAAAACAAGAAGAAAAGTTAGTGCCTGGAGAAAAAATGAAATTTAAAAGATTAACAGAAGATGCTCCCATAATAAAAATGGTAAATGTAATTTTGAAACAAGCTGTTGAGGGAAAAGCATCAGATATCCATATTGAACCGACCAGGGAAAATTTAAAGGTTCGTTACAGGCTAGATGGTATTTTATATCCAACATTATTTTTACCTTTACGAATTCATCCATCAATTGTAGCTCGTATAAAAATTCTCAGTAAATTAAAAATTGATGAAACAAGAATCCCTCAAGATGGCCGTTTTTCATCTCAGATCGATGAAGAAAATATTGATTTTCGTGTTTCTACTTTCCCGACTACTTTAGGCGAAAAAGTTGTGCTAAGGGTACTTGATCCAGAAAAAGGCATTAAGTCTTTACAAAAAATAGGGTTAGGGAAAGAGAATCTTATTAAAATTGAAAATGCGCTTGGTAGAACATTTGGCATGATTTTAATCACCGGGCCTACCGGGTCAGGGAAAACAACAACATTATATTCTCTTTTAAAAATATTAAATAAAGAAGAAGTAAATATAGTAACCCTAGAAGACCCGATGGAGTATTTTATGGCTGGGATTAATCAATCTCAAATTAGACCTGAAATTGGTTATACTTTTGCTAAAGGATTACGTCAGATTTTAAGACAAGATCCAGACATTATTATGGTTGGTGAAATCAGAGATCAAGAAACAGCAGAATTGGCAGTTCATGCGGCCCTAACAGGACACTTAGTTCTTTCAACTTTACATACTAATAACGCTTCAGATGTTATCCCTCGACTCATTGATATGGGGATAAAGCCATTTTTAATCCCGGCAAGCTTAGCCATTACTTTAAGCCAAAGATTAGTCAGAAAACTTTGTTCTTTCTGTAAAAAGAAAGTAAAAGCATCGGCAGAAGATAAAAAATTTATTCTAGACACAATTAAAAAAATGCCGATTTCCATGCAAAAGAGAATTAAAATCCCAAATCCTCTTTACGTTTTTAAAGCTAATGGTTGTGAAAAATGTGGCCATAAAGGATATTCAGGGAGGATAGGGATATTTGAAACTATAGAAATGACAGATAATTTATCAAATATAATTCTTAAAAACCCCAATAAAATAAAGATTTTAGAAGAAGCTAGAAATCAGGAAATGATATCAATGGAAGAAGATGGTATATCAAAAATTCTGAAAGGGATTACAACCATTAAAGAAGTTATGAGAGTAACTGAAACAAAATAAAATTATAATTCATGAATTACGAAATTCAAATAAAAAACCTTCTAAATGTCGCTATTACAAAAAATGCATCTGATTTACATATTTCAGTCGGGCATAAACCAATTTTGAGAATAACGAGAGAGTTGATTAAATTAGAAGAAGAACAGACAATAACTCCTAAAAATTCAGAGGCTATGGCTTTTGCTTTAATGAATGATAGACAAAAGGAAAAACTTTTAAGAGAAAAAGAGATAGATTTTGCTTATGATTTTGATAGTATTGCTCGCTTTAGAGTAAATGTCTTTTTTCAAAGAAGAACAATTAGTATTGCTTTCAGGCTGATCCCCCCAGAGATTAGAACTATTGAGGAATTAAATCTCCCAGTTATTTTACATCGATTTAGCGAGGCAAAACAAGGTTTTGTTTTGATTACCGGTGCTTCTTCACAGGGTAAGTCAACAACTTTAGCCTGCCTAATTAATGAAATTAACAATAATAGAAAAGAGCACATAATTACTATTGAGAATCCGATTGAATATGTATTTAAAGATAATAAATCTATTATAGATCAAAGAGAAGTTTATCAAGATACATTAAGCTTTTCTAGGGCACTAAGGTCCACCTTAAGGGAGGATCCTAATGTAATTATGGTTGGAGAAATGAGAGACTTAGAAACAATAGCTACTGCTATAACCGCAGCTGAAACAGGACATTTAGTTTTTGCTACCCTTCATACAAATTCAGCTAGTCAAACTATTCATAGAATTGTTGATGTTTTTCCTTCTTTTCAACAAAATCAAATCCGGGCTCAACTAACAGGATCTCTTTTAGGAGTAGTTTCTCAGCGGCTTGTCCCTCAGATTGAACAGGGATTTATCCCAGCTTGTGAAATAATGTTTGCTAATCCAGCAGTCAATAATTTAATTCGTGAAAATAAAATTCACGAGATACCTTCTATCATTGAAACCTCAAAAAAAGATGGGATGATATCTCTTAATCAATCTTTATATGATCTTGTTATGAATGGGAAGATTAGCGAGGAAATAGCTTTAAAATATTCTTTATCTCCTAAGGATTTAATGAGTCGTTTAAAAAAGTAATTTATAATTATGAAATTTAGGTATAAAGCAAAAACGAAAGAAGGAAAAGTCCAAAAAGGAATAATTGAAGCCTTTTCAAAAAAAGGAGCGTTAAATGTTTTAGAAAAATACGGATTTTATATAATTTCCCTTGAAGAAGCAAAAAAATTAAGTTTTTTTCAACAAGATATAATTTCCCAAAAAGTTTCTCTTAAAGATATAACGATTTTTACTCGTCAGCTTTCAGTTATGCTTAAGTCGGCCATATCTCCTGTTGAGGCCCTGAGAAGTCAAGTGTCCCAAGCAGAACATCAAGAATTTAGGGAAAAGATTTTGAAAATTGCGGAGATGGTAGAAACAGGGAGCTCTTTAAGCCAAGCGTTTTCAACATACCCAAAGATATTTGATTCTTTTTATGTTAATTCTGTAAAATCTGGAGAGGCGTCAGGAAAGGTTGCCGACTCTCTAAATTATTTGGCGGGACATTTAGAAAGCGAATATAATCTTAAATCAAAAATTAAAGGAGCAATGATTTATCCTATTGTTGTTATTACTGCTTCTATAGCTGTATTTGGATTAGTAATGTTCTTTATTGTCCCCCGGATGACATCTGTTTTAGAAGAAATGTCTGTTGAACTACCTGCTTCTACAAAATTTATTATATTTCTTTCTAATTTTACAAAAGCTGGTGGTTGGATTTTAATAGTAGTATTTTTTGCTGCTTTATTTTTTATTCCTCAATATTTAAAACATTCGGAAAAAGGCAAAAAGTTTTACGATAGATTATCATTACAAATACCAGTGCTGGGAGATTTTTATAAAAAAGTTTATCTTTCTAGATTTGCTGAAAATTTATCGGTTCTTATAAAAGCAGGACTACCTATTACTCAAGCATTAAAAATTACCAGAAAAATAATTGGTAATTCAGTGTATGAAGAGATTATAGAAAATACAGAAGAAAGGGTTGCTAGAGGCGAAACAATAAGTTCAGTCTTGTTAAGATACCCTAAAGAAATCCCTTCTTTTTTAGCCCAAATGGTTTCAACCGGAGAAAACACAGGCAGATTAGATGATACATTAAAAAATGCAGTAGATTTTTATGGAGGCGATATAGAAAGATTTGTTAATAATTTGACTAAGATTATTGAACCAGTCATGATAATTTTATTAGGAATAATGGTGGGGATATTAGTTATTTCAATCTTTGTTCCTTTGTTTCAACTTAGTAGCGGAGGCATGGGAGGATTTTAAAAAACACTTAAGGGTTGACTTTTCATTCTAAAAATTAGAAAATATATTATAGGTAAAAGAAAAAAATTAAAAGGTCGATAAAATATTTTAATTATATAATCAAAAACATATGAAAAAAGGTTTTACACTTATTGAACTTTTAGTCGTAATCGCAATTATTGGAATTTTAGCTTCTGTAGTTTTAATTGGTTTTCCTAATGCTACCAAGAAAGCAAAGGATTCAAGAGTTATTTCAGCTATTGGCCAGGCTAGAACAGTTATGACCTATATAGGAGCGAATGAAGGAACATATGAAAGTTTTAGTGGAATTCATCCTGATATGGATACACTTTGGGCTGAAATTACTAATAATGGTGTTGGTACACCTATGATACAAGCAGGAACTGAACCACAAGGAGCTTGTATTTATGCGCAATTAAATGCTAAAGATAATTATTGGTATTGTGCTGATAGTTTGGGGTACGCAGGATATTGCAGCGAATCTAAAAACGATCCATCAGTCACTTGCAGAGCAGACAAGACAAGTGCTTATTGTCCTTCTAGTTGTAAATAAAGTGTTGAGTTAAATCTACCAAAATCAATTTATGAGATTGGTTGATCCTAGGGATCAACCGATTCAAAAATGTTTTTAAAATGTTATCTACAAACTTTAAAAATGTAATAAAATTTATTTTTGAGAGAGTAAAAGATAAAGATATTAAATGGGCTTTTATTGGCAGTGCGAATATGTCTTTACAGGGGATTGATATTGTTCCGAATGATTTAGATATTATAACCAATCCAATTGATTTAAAGATTTTTAACGAACAATTCAAAAGATATATTGTTAAGCCTATTTCTGAGAAACCTCCTTTTAAAAAAGGATATCCCGTCTTTTATGAATTAAAGTTAGAAATTGAAGGGGTAAATGTTCATGTTTTAGGAGAAGATGATAAAGACGTTTATTTTGGTAAAGTTAAAAGGGGTGACGTTGTTCTAGTAAAACTAGATAACATGAATATTCCATGCTTATCCTTAGAATCAGAAGCAAAAGCTTATTCTGAAACTGACAGAGAAGATAAGGCTAATTTGATAAGAAACTATTTAAGTAAAGAAAACTGAAGAAATGAAATTTATTTGGCATAAAAGTTCAAACTTTTTATTTTTAAAACCAATTACTCAAGTATATGGCGTATGTTTTAATGATAAAGGAAATATTCATACCGAGTCGGAAGGTGATCCAATTGGTTTGGAAATTCGTGGACAAGCTTTTGGGTTTGCCACCAATGACCAGATCAATGATATGACATTTTATAGCTATGA
>Ga0208905_1000713_pt1 | contig 16848 bp, 18 predicted proteins | sample AntAceMetag02UKS_FD_184776 | JGI IMG/M metagenome (GOLD analysis project Ga0208905, IMG submission 184776) | Saline lake microbial communities from Ace Lake, Antarctica - Antarctic Ace Lake Metagenome 02UKS (SPAdes) (version 2) | ecosystem: Environmental > Aquatic > Non-marine Saline and... | reverse complement strand
AATGGACGAGGTTGATGGCTTGCAAGTGTTGGAACACGTGCGTCAATCGTCAGAACGGACCAAAGTGATCATGATCACCGGCTATGCGATGATGGCGGTGGCCAGAGAAGCCATGGAAAAGGGGGCATTTGATTTCATCGCCAAGCCTTTTAAACCGGACGATTTGCGGAAAGTCATCGCAAAGGCCGCCAAAGAGCTCGGTTCAAATATTCAATTCGAAATTTCGGAAACCGACGGATCCTGAGGCAGGGGAGCGGGAGCCGTACATTACGGAGAGTCGCATGCATTCCAACGAAAATGAAGCCGCCCGGGGCCATTTGGAGGGGACGGAAAAAAGGGAAAGCCTCAACGGCCGATATGAACGGATCAAGGCAGTCGATGTCGCCAGAAAGGCCCTCCTCTCCAGAAAACGCCTCAGCCTTCGCTTACAGATCTGCCTCAGCTTTTTCATTGTTTTTCTTGTTGCGGCCGTGGCCGCCTACGTCGTCAGCGAAGCCAACGCCAAAGTGGAAAAGAAACTCCGTTTTCTGGAAATTGCCAATGATTTCACAGTGGAAATCATTCAGGCAAGGCGGTTTGAGAAAAACTTCTTTCTTTACAATACCAATCTGGATGACGCCCTCGAAAACATCTATCAGGCCAAGGCCATCTTTGATCGAAATATCGGGGAACTGGAGCAGGTCCTTGGTCGGGACAATTATAAAAAAATGATATCCAGCCTCAATCACTACGGGGAAATCCTGGAGCATCTTTTGGCGGCCGATTCGAATCAACCCTCCATCAATAAGCAAAAAGCCGGTAAAGAACGAATGGAAATCGAGGTCAGGAAAACCGGGCGCGAGCTGGTTTCCCTGGCCCAGGATCTCATGAAGCGGGAAAGGAACAGCCTGAGCAAGATGCTCTCCCGATCCAGACAACTCCATTTTTACTCCCTCATTTTTCTCCTGGTGTTTCTGGCTGCCAATGCCTTCTTCCTGGGGAGCCGCATTCTGAACAACGTCAAGCGCTTTGCCGACTATGCCAGACGCATTGCCTTGGGCGACTTCACCCCCGTCACCCCGGACAGGCGTTACCGGGACGAGTTTACGGAACTTGCCCTGGCCATCAATCAGATGATTCAGGAACTGGAAAACCGAGAAGCGGTCCTGGTTCAGTCCCACAAAATGAGAGCGGTGGGGACCCTGACCGCGGGAATAGCCCACGAGCTCAACAACCCCTTGAATAACATCACCCTCACCGCCCACATGCTTCTGGAGGATTATAAAGAACTGGACGAAGACGAAAAAAAGGATATGATCAAAGATGTGGTTCAAGAGGCCGGCCGATCCAAGAAAATTATCAGCAACCTTCTGGATTTTGCCAGAGAGAGCAGTTCGGAACTGGAGCCGCTCGCGTTGGACGAACTCCTCGAGGGCACCATTGCCCTGGCCTCCAATCAGATCAAGCTTTCCGGAATTAGAATTTCGTTTCAATCTGCCGGGAACCTGCCCCGGGTACACGGCGACGGCCAGCAGCTGCAGCAGGTCTTTCTAAATCTCATCCTCAACGCCATCGACGCTTCTCCCAAGGGAAGCAATATCGAAGTTCTGGTACTTCCCGCGGACGACCCCACGTATGTAGCGGTGAAAGTCATTGATTCCGGAAGCGGCGTTCCCGAGCACATTCTTCATTCCATCTTCGATCCTTTTTTTACCACGAAACCGAAGGGACGCGGCACCGGTCTGGGGCTCAGCGTATCACAGGGGATCGTGGCAAAGCACGGGGGGCGAATCCGCGTCTCCAGCCAGGAGGGAAAAGGCGCCACTTTCACGGTCACCCTGCCCGTTACCACCATCCCTGCTCAGATCGAAGCGTGAACATCGGGTTTAGATCCCCGCTCTTCCACATTCTTCTCCTTTTATAAAGGTTTGAGTAAAGAGTTCCTTATCAAGGTCCAACAAGAATGATGAAAAAGGAGGCAGCCATAGCAAGTATTTTGATCGTAGATGACCAGTCCTATATACAAGAGCTCTTTTCGCAGGAACTGATGGACGAGGGTTACAAGGTTTTAAGCACAGGGGATGCTAAATCGGCGAAGGTATACGTTGAAAACTCGAAACCGGATCTGGTGCTTTTAGATTTGTATCTTAATGGGTTCGAGGGATGGGACCTACTGCACGACATCAAGAGCAAGTATCCTCATCTTCCGGTTATCATTGTAACAGCTTATGACACCTATGTAGATGATCCACGCGTGTCTCAAGCCGCCGGATACGTGGTGAAAAGCTTTGTTCATTTTGATGAACTGAAGCAGAGAATAGCTGATGTCCTTGGACGGAAACAGGTTAGTAGTGCCTGAACTAAAATCGACATTTCTAAACACTTCACGACTTCTTTATGGAGTTTGTTTTGGCTTGGCAAAGACCAGCAATAACCAAAGGAAGATTGGTAGCATGGAAGGGAAAAAGACCTTTTTGAAGTCAAAGGATGTGGGGACAGTGAAGGTGAAACTGAAGGTCTACAAATATAATGGTACACTAAAAAGAGAGTTCTCAAGTATTGAAGAAGCGCAGAAAATTGCAAAGCTTATGGCTAAGAAGTATCCGGATATGATATTTGACCCGTATGTTGAGTTAGGAAACAGTAAAATAATTGGCACCTCTGATTCTAAGGAAAAGGAACCGATGCAGCCACATAAAAAATCAAATGAAAGCTTTGTGGATCGTCTATCTGAGCTTTTCGAGAATGAAGATTGACAAACTCGTAAAAAGTCAGAAATGACCCGTTTTCGTCATTCCCGCGAACGCGGGAATCCAGGGAAATCAACCACTTCTGGACTCCCGCGTTCGCGGGAGTGACGGCCATGGAGACTTTTTACGAGACCATCAAGATTGACACCCATGTAAAAAGTCCTTTTTACATGAATTTAGGGATTTTAATCCTCTTTTTCAGGGGGGAGTTTTATCCTCTTGAAGACCAGGTCATTCATGGTCTGTGGTGTGACGGCCCTCTGGGAGATTAATTCCTTGATACCTGTCTTGAATGCATCCGGGTCATGAAACGGGTGAGTGCCTTCCACAACCTTGAGGTCCGGGTAATCCCTCTTTATGGTCTCCAAAAAGGCGTCCTTGAAGGGACACAACTGTATGAGACAGGAACTCAGGTGGAGTGAATCAATACCATAATCAACCAGAGCCTGGACTTTTTGCCAGATGCGGTCTGACCCGACGGCGGTTGGGCAGCCGCCACAATGAATGACACCCACCAGGTCTAAAGGTTCATCCGCAGGATAATCCTTGAACGACCCCTCTCTGCCGCGCAGATTTCCGAAACAACCCACCATGACACAGTTCAGCTCTTTTGTCGTGATGTCACATCCCAATATTCCTACCTTTGCCATATTTTTCCTCCATGGGGCTCGCGCAAACCCTCAGGTCAACCAGCGTTTCCTTCGCTTATAAAACTTTGCGTCCCGATAACTTCTTTTAGTGCCCATCTCAGTCAATCCAAGGTAAAACATCTTTACGTCCTCGTTTTCCTTAAGCTTGTCCACTGAGTCGTCTAAAACGATCTTGCCGTTTTCCATAACATAGCCGTGTTCAGCAATGGAAAGGGCTAAATGGGCGTTTTGTTCCACCAACAGAATCGTAATTTTCTGTTCTTCATTAAGCTGCTTAATTATCTTAAAGATCTCGGCCACTAAGATGGGGCTCAGCCCTAATGATGGCTCATCAAGCATCATCAGACGGGTACGGGCCATGAGGGCCCTGCCGATAACTAACATCTGCTGCTCCCCGCCCGAAAGATATCCGGCCAAGGTATTTCGGCGTGTCTTGAGAATGGGGAAATAATGGAGCACCATATCAAAACGTTCGCGGATTTCCTTACGGCTACGACGGGTTCGGGTCGCGGCCATGAGATTCTCATAAGCCGTCAGGTTTTCGAACACACACCGCCCCTCCATGACCTGGAAGATACCGAGACGAACAATCTCCTCTGGTTCTTTGTCGTTTATGCGCTGGCCCATAAATTCTATGGTACCATCGGTAACCTCCCCTTCCTCTACCTTGAGCAGTCCGGAGATTGCCTTCAGGGTGGTGGTCTTGCCTGCCCCATTCGCCCCTAAGACAGCGACAATCTGTCCCTCTTTCACCTCAAGGGACATCCCTTTTAGAACCAGAATGACGTCATCATATATGACTTCGATGTTGTTGACATTGAGCATGGTATATCTCTATTTGGGTCTCACGCAAAGACGCGAAGGTTTTTGGCTACGGGTTCGCGCAAAAATAACTTCGCAGAATTGAGCTCAGATTTGGGTCAGATTTGGTTGACGCGATTGAGTGAAACCACAGGAATAGTTTACTATTCCGAGGACTTCGCGACTGAGTGGCAATCGAAGATGACCTGAAGCTGAGCTCAATTTTCAATATTCAATCAATTCACCCTCTCCTGCAGGACGAACCGCTGCACCTTTCCCCCTGAAGTCTTGGGCAGAGCCTCGATAAAATCAATCCAGCGGGGGTATTTGTACAGGGCAATTTTTTCCTTAACGAATTCCTTGATCTCGTTTTCTAATTGATCAGAAGGGGAATGACCAGGTCTTAATACTACAAAGGCATAGGGTTTAACAAGATCGTCCTTGTCCTGGCGACCGACAACAGCGCTCTCCGCCACTGCAGGGTGCTGGTTAAGGGTATTTTCAACCTCCTGAGGGCCTAACCATTTCCCCCCTACGCGCAGCATATCATCGCTTCTACCACGGAAATAATAAAAGCCCTCCTTATCCTCGAGGTACCGATCCCCTGTGACAAACCATTCCCCTAACATATTGTCCCTTGTCTCTTCCCGCATGTTCCAGTAGGCAGAGGCTATGGAACCTCCGCTTACCAAGAGATGACCTATCTGCCCTTTAGAGACAGGTTGTCCATCCTCGTCCAGCAACCGGACAGCATAACCCGGTACCGCCTTTCCGGTACTGCCAGGTTTGACCTGACCAAAACGATTGGAAAGAAAGATATGACAGATCTCTGTGGAACCGGTGCCATCCAGGACCTCCACTCCAAATTCTTCCTTGAAGCGGTGATAAACCTCCATAGACAGGATCTCAGCCGATGATATGCATGCCCTGAGACTATCAACGGGCGGCAAATCCTTCCCCTCTTCCCGGCAGGTTTTCTTATAGTCAGCAAGTGCGTTCAAAAGGGTCGGCACGGTAAAGAACAGGGTGGGTCGATACCTGATTAGATCTTCATACATAAGGTCCGGTGTGGGCCGGTGATTAATAAGGACGGTAGAGCCCCCGACTGCAAAGGGGAAGTATACGCTGTTTCCAAGACCATAGGCAAAGAAAAGAAATGACCCTAACACCCGGTCCTCTTCGGTCATGTTCAGTATGCCCTTGGCATAAGCTTCAGTACAGTAGACCATATGGCTGTGCTGATGAACGGCCCCCATAAGAGCTTCCGGATTTCTGCCGCTGTAGAGCCAAAAAGCCGCGTCATCGCGCGTGGTGTCGGCTGTCTTAAACTCGGCTGATGACTGATCCATGAGCCGGTCAAAGCGTAGATGCCTATGCTCCTCTCCTCCAACCACCACGATATTTTTGCAGAAGGCTGCCTGGTCAAGGATCTTTTCAATCTCCGGCAGAAAGACCGAATCCACTATCAACACCTTGGCGCGACTGTCATTTAGCACATAAAGGAAATCCTGCGACTTCATCAGGATATTCGTCGGTATGGGCACTGCCCCTAACTTGATGGCCCCGAAAAAAGAGAAGATCATTTCAGGGGAATCTGGGACCAGGAGCATGACCCTGTTTTCCATTTCAACGCCCAGACCTTCCAGCATATTGGCAGACCTGTTCACCTTCTCAAGGACCTGGTGATAGTTATAGGTCTGATCCTCAAAAAATATGGCAGGTCTTTCCCCGCGCCCCTCTTCCACATTGCGGTCAACAAGGTATTGGGCCGCATTGAAGCGCTTAGGCAGATTCAATTCGAGCATATTTTACCTTTCGGATTGACGATTGTTGATTGATGATTGTTGATTGAAACAATCTTTCAACCGTTCACGGGTTCAGAGGTTCAGGGTTCGAAGAACAATGAACCCAAAACCTGTGAACACTCACACAACCTTCAATTATATTACTTGCCGAAATACTCCATATCCCTTGGCAACTCTACCCAGTTGGTGATAGGTACGATCTTATCATTCTTGATCTCATAGATCTTGGCAGCCATACTTGCCCTGTGATCTGTCTTGGTAAAGGTGAGGGGAGGAGCCAGACCCCCTGTCTTGAAATCCTTGAACTGCTCAAATGCCTCGCGTATTCCCACCGGATTCAGTTTGCCGGCCTTGTCGGCCATACGCAACGCCTGGCTCACAGCAAGGATATTCACCCAGCCTTCCACATATACATTGGTCCCCATTTGTTTGGGATGCCACTTCTCATGGGACTCCACAACCTTTTTCATACCTGGAACCTTCGCCCCATAGGGTGCTATGGGGTGTACACCGTAAGACCCATTGGCGGCCCCTCCACTCAATTTGATCAGGGTTTCCTCAAAGTTCCGGATGTTGGAGATAAATTTGGTCTTGATTCCGAGTGCCTTTGCATTCTTTAGGATCACTGCACCGTTCATGGCAGTGGATGTGATGTAAGCATAGTCAGGATTGTACCGCTTCATGTTCATCAACTGGGCTGTGGCATCTTTGGTGGGCCAGTTGATAACCTGGTCAGGACCCACTTCCACCCCGACCTTCTTGGCATAGGCTTTACACACAGCCAAGATATCCCTGCCATATTTATTGTCAGGATAGAGATAACATATCTTGGGTTTGCGATTAGGATCGTTCCAGCTATCCGAGATCCACTTGAGGGCGATACGTCCCATAGTCCCGTAAGAAGGAGACACAAAAAAGCTGAAAGGTGTCTTGGCAGGGTTCTGAAACTTGGAAGTAAATGACGCCGCGATAGTGACTACCCCGTCCCTTACAATCTTCTTTATCAGCGTCATTGTTGTGCCTGTGGATTGAAGATAGAGACCAAGCACGTGTTCAGAATCGACCAGGCGATTATAACCGGCCACCCCTCTCGGGACCTTATAACCGTCGTCAATAACAATAAGCTCCAATTTCTTGCCATTAATTCCACCGTGCTCATTGACCCAGCGAGCCGCATCTAACTGTCCTTTTGCCTGGTTCTTTCCCCAGTCCGATGTGGGTCCGGAAAGGTCTATTAGTACCCCCCACTTGATCACATCAGCGGCAACGGCATTATTTGCTGAGAACCCCAGGCTCAAACCCAAAACCATAGCCAACACTGCAAATCCAACTGTCCATTTCTTCATGATTTTCCTCCTTTACTGGTTAAATATTTTGAGATTACTCCCTAAAAAACGATTCATGATGCACGATGCATCCTGCTAATAAGAAAAAGGCCACAGCTTCCAGTATGCCCTAATGGTGCGCCATCGCGCGGCCAAGCCGTCCGGTTCAAAGATGAGAAAAAGCACAATTACACAGCCAAAGACAATCTCCTTGATAGAGACAAACCAGGTGATATGATCTGGGAATGCCGTATTCAGGTTGGTTGTAACCACCTCAAGTATCCTCTCCAAAATAAACCAGAACCCGACGCCGTAAATACCACCGAGCACATGACCTAATCCCCCTATAATACACATTGCGAGGTAGTCGATGGATTGATGGATAGTAAAAGATTCGTGGGTGATTACTTCGAGGTACTGGGCAAGCAATGCGCCCGCAATGCCCGCAAAAAACGATGAGACGGCAAAGGACATGAGCCGGTACTTGAATACGTGCACCCCAATCACTTCAGCGGCTAAGTATCGGTCACGAATGGCCACGAATGCCCGACCCGACCTGGCCCGGACTATGTTCTTGATAATGATAGTAGCAACCACCGCAAGGACAAAGGTCAAATAGTAAAGCTGTAAACGATTGTCGAAATGAAAAGGTCCGAGAGTACCCGGTTCAACAAACATGCCCTCTACACCGCCGGTCAGACTGTCCCATCGCCGGATAGTAAATTCAATAATGAACTGAGCCGCAATGGTTGCAATAGCCAAGTAGAGCCCTCTCAGCCTCAGGGAAGGAATGCCGAATATCATACCTACCAGGGCTGCCATGACGCCGGCCATTGGAAGGGCGATTATAAAGGGCACACCATGCTGGATCAGTATGGAGCAGGTATAAGCGCCTACGCCCACAAAGGCGGCATGACCTAATGAGATCTGTCCGGTGAAGCCGGTGAGAATATTCAGGCCGTGACAGGCAATGATCGCAATACCGACCTCTGTCATGATCGATATCATGTATTTAGAGCCAACGAGCGGAAAAAGAGCACAGGCAATCAAGAAAACGATCAGCCAGGCCTTGACAAACCAGGTCTGGAAGATACGCTCATCATAACGATAACTCTCATGAAATATTCCGGCCGGCATAGTTGTTATCTCTTTTCTGAGTGCCTAAAGTGCCTAAAGTTTGAAGTGCCTAAAGTTAAGGAACTTCGTGTCATTCTTAAAAACTGGCTTCATCAAGGCCTCCGCAACAAATCGGACCAAGGGGCTCGGGCAATAGGTAGTCAAGGATTTCGACCGTTCTGCCTGCCGATAGGCCCGGATAACAGTTCGCTCAGCCAAGACCTTGATTCAGAACTCCAGACAATTTGAAAATGTTAGATATTACCTTTAACTTTAGTCATTTTAGTTCACTTTAGTCACTTTAGCTCACTTGTTTTAAACCCTTTCGATTTCCTCAATTCCGAACAGGCCGTAAGGCTTGATCATTAATACTAAAACCAGGACAATAAAAGGAAAAACCTCATTAATAGCCGGGATATAAGGGTCGAGATAGCCGGCTGAAAGGAATTCCAGGACTCCCACTATCAGGCCGCCGATAATGGCCCCCAGGATACTGTCCAGGCCGCCCAAGATCACAGCAGGCAATACCTTAAGCCCTATGTAGCTGAGATCCACACCAACTCCGGCAATATTGCCCACGAGAATGCCACCGATAGATGAGACCACCGCAGAAATGCACCAGCTCATCGCAAAGACCCCTCTAACTGAAATACCCATACTCTGGGCCGCGGTTTGATGATCCGCCACTGCCCTCATAAAGATACCGGTGCGGGCGTACTTGAAGAATATTGCAAAAATAGTCAGTAAAATTAGCGAAATCCCTAAGCTATAAAGATATAGATAAGTGAGTTTGACACCCCAGAAATCCACGGGTTGTTGCGGGAATATGTTGAACTGACGAATATCATTGCCCCATATCATAATGACAAGGCCCCTCAATATGTACGTGAGCCCTAATGTTACCATAATTACAGAAATGATCGGTTCTCCGATGAGGGGCCTGAGCACAAAGCGTTCCACAGCCAGCCCTAAGATCACTGAAAAAACCATTGTAAGCATAAATGAGGCAACAAAATTGAGGCCAAAATCGAGGGTGATAGAGAGGCAGACATAGGCCCCAACCATGAGGAACTCTCCCTGGGCCAGATTTAGAATGGACGTGGCCTTGTAAATGAGGACAAAACCGAGGGCTACAAGTGCGTAAATAGACCCCATGGAAAGGCCTGATAACAGCATTTGCATAAAAAAAAGAAATTCGCTCTCCATTAGGCCCTCCCCCTGAGCCGCTTCCAGAAACCTTTCTGCTTGAGAGCGTCTGAATATGCGCTCTCGGGTTTCATGGTGCGAATAATCAGATTAGTACGAAGCGTGGCTGTCTTGCCGTCCTGATAACGAATTACTGCCTCAATGGGAATTTCTCCCACATCGCTGTAAAGGGCCGCGATCTCCTTTACGTATTTTTCGTTAATAAAAGCGCGCCGGATCTTTTTGGTGCGCGTCAATTCCTCATCGTCCGGGTCCAGTTCCTTATAAAGGAGAAGGAACTTCTCGATTCTGGCCTTTTCAGGCAGGGTCGTGTTAACACGCACCACCTCATGTTCGATCAGCTCATAGACCTCGGGTTTGGCAGCAAGATCCGAATAGGTAGTGTAACTGATGCGATGATCTTCCGCCCATTTACCCACATGTTTATAATCAATGCAGACCATGGTGGTTACATAATCGTGATCGTGTCCTAAGACCACGGTTTCAACGATATATGGACAGAACTTGAGCTTGTTTTCAATGAACATGGGTGAAAACCTGGCCCCGCCCTTGAGGTGCATAAGATCTTTTACCCGATCGATAATAACCAAATGTCCATCAGGGGTGAAATAGCCCGCATCACCGGAATGAAGCCATCCATCTACAATGGTGTTTTGCGAAGCTTCCTCGTTTTTGAGATACCCCTGAAACAGTCCGGACCCCCGTGATATAATCTCCCCCACACCCTCTTTATCAGGCTCAAAGATTGAGATCTCAGCAGCAGAAACAGGAATGCCCACAGAGTCGAAGTTGATGTCCCCGTCACGGTGTATGGTAGAATAGCCTGCGACCTCTGTTTGTCCGTAGATCTGTTTCAGATTGATGCCAAGGGCGTGAAAGAATCGGAAAACATCTGGCCCCAATGCCGCGCCTCCGGTCATGGCCGAACGTACCTTGGAGAAACCTATTCGATCTCGTAATGCCCTGAACATGGCGAAGTACGCGACCCAGTAGAGAATTTTCCAGCCTAAGGGAGGCTTCTTCTTCTCGAATTTGAAGTCTGCCCAGCGATACCCGATGGGAAGGCACAGGTCATAGATGAGGCCCTTAAGAAAAGACGCGTCCAGATGCTTTACCATCACCTCACGTGATATCCCCTCCCACATCCTCGGTGAAGCCACCACTAAGCTTGGCGCTATCTCGTAAAGATCGGCGGTAGATGTTTCCGGCTCCTCAGGGAAATTTACGGTAAAACCCGAGTAAAGGGCGGAAAAGACGCTTATGGTCTGTTCCACTATCCATGGCAGAGGAATAAAAGAGAGAAACTGGTCATCAGGAGACTTGGGGTCCACCTCATTTAAAGATGCTACCATACTCACGATATTCGAGTGTGTGAGCAGAGTTCCCTTGGGGTCTCCGGTGGTACCTGATGTATAACATATTGTGGCTAAGTCACCCTCTCTAATGGCATTGACATTCTTAAAGAAAAGATCCGGGTCTTTTTCATGCATTTCCCGGCCTATTTGCTCAAGCTCGTAGTAATCCACTAAGATTTCATCTTCATACTCCCACAGTCCCTTGGGATCGGCATAGATAATTTTTTTTATCCGGGGCAGTTTTTCTTTCAGGTCTAAGATCTTATCCACCTGTTCCTGATCTTCGGCAACAATCATTGATGCCTCAGAATGATCTATAATATACGCCACTTCGCTCAGGATGGAATCCTGAAATATCCCAAAAGGGACGCCCCCGGCTGACTGTGCCGCTAACTCCGCATAGACCCATTCAGGACGGTTATTACCTATAATGCCCAAGGTGTCTCCAGGGCTGAACCCCAGTGAAATCAGCCCTAAGGAGAAATCGCGCACATGCTCCAGATACCCCTTCCATGTCACTGACTGCCAAATGCCATATTCTTTTTCACGCAACGCCACGCGGGAGTCACCAAAACGCTTCGCATTCCTGAGCAGGAGCGATGGAAGAGTTAGAGGCGATTCTTGGGAATATGGTTTGGCTGAGTTCATTATGATTACTTCAGTTGAGTGGTTGAGTAGTTGTGTGGTTAAGTGGGACTGTTTTTCAACTCAACTATACGCCGATCTCCTTGTTAAAGCCTTGAGTAGGTTTTCTGGTCTTCTCCTAAATAGGCCCTTATAACCTGGGGGTGTTTCTGAATATCCTCGGGAGGGCCTTCGGCAATCTTTCTGCCAAACTCCAGTACGCAGACATAATCCGAGATATCCATGACAACTCCCATATCATGTTCCACAAGGATAATGCTCACTCCCCACATGCTGTTGACATTGAGTATAAACCTTGCCATATCTTCAGTCTCTTCAAGGTTCATCCCGGCCATGGGCTCATCCAAAAGAAGGACCTCCGGACGCATGGCCAAGGCCCTTGCAAGTTCAACTCGCTTCTGAAGTCCGTATGGGAGGGTCCCCACTACCTGTTTCCTGATGGCCTCGATCTCTAACAGATCAATGATCTTTTCCTCGATCTCTTTCCTGAGCTTCAATTCCTCACGAATAGTTCGGCCATAATAGATAATGTCTGAAAAGATCCCCGATTTAAGAAAAGTATGACGCCCTAACTTTATGTTATCTAAGACCGTCATCCCCTTGAAAAGCTCAATATTTTGAAAGGTGCGGGCAATACCCCGTTTTGCAATGGCATGTGTAGGAAGATGGGTGATGTCGTCACCTTTATAGATGACGCGTCCCTTTTGAGGGGTGTAAAATCGGCTGATGCAGTTTAAGAGGCAGGTCTTGCCGGCGCCGTTGGGGCCGATGATAGCGGAAAGATCACCCTTCATCAGCCCGGTGCTAACCCCATTCAGAGCCTGTATCCCCCCAAAGGCCAGAGAGAGGTCCTCAATCTCTATGATTTTCTCACTGCTCAATCTTACACCATTTGTGGCTTGTGGCCCGGTTGAATTTGCGAGCGTTTTGCGAAACAGCGTGTTCGCTCTCGAAGGCCGGGGCTTTGCAAATTGTAAAAGATTCTTAAGCGGTATTCATATTTGAGGTGATAATCAATATAAGAGGGTGGAGAGTTGCTTGTCAAGGAGAAAAACGATAAGATCTTTCTGTTTGAGTTGGAATTATCTGTTGAATATCAGTCCCAAATCCTGATATCATGTGAATATTCCATGGCAGGTAACAGCAACTATGGAATCCAATTTCGTCAACATACATTAGAGGCATCGTGAAACAGCAAAAAGACTATCTGCAGGCCTACCACGATTTCAAGGAATCAGTTGATTTTACAAAGGGCGGATTCTTGCCCGACCTTGATAATATGGTCTGGTATCTTCTTGCAGGAGTCCCTCCGGTTCCGGGTGATGAGGATCATTCAGAAAAAGGGCAGGTAATAGCCTTGGATCAGCGTTTAAATATCCTGAAGGCAATATTTGTCGAATTAAATAAGAACATGTCCGACGACTTTCTTGATCAAGGTCTCAAAATCTATGACCAGGCTGGAAAATCTGCCAAGGCCATGCTCCTGGAAAGCGGTGATGGTTGAGTAAATTCATACATCACAAATTCTGTTGCACAATATCCAGATACTCTTCCACCCACCATTTGCGATACTCTTTCAGCAGATCATAGGAATCAATTGACAGCCATTGCTTCAGCATTTCATTCAGAACGTATTTCCTTTTGGGATTCTGAATTTCGTTGTAGCCGGAGAAAGGCTATTGAGATGGGTGATTCTTCGCTATAACCCCCTTTTTGACTATAAAAACGACCATATAGGCCGAAAATCGGACTCCATTTTCATCCTATTATCAATCCTTCTAAGTTGTTAGCTTCGCCAGCCTGCCACCTGCCACTATTTCACAGAAATATTTGACAGTTAGCAAATTGATGAGAATATAGGTGTATTTTATAGCGGTAAAAATTGAACTCGATTCAGCAGGTCTTCAGGTTCGCCAGCATTTGAAATCAGATCAATCCTTTGGATTTCAACCGGGCAACAAGAGGTGTTTGCCCTGCTATTTTCCGGGCCTGATTCACAAAAGCAAGCCTTCTTTCAATATCCCTATCAAGCTCATCTTGATGATCCCAGTAGTAGGCTAATGCAGAGTATATCTGGCCAAGCGTAAGATGAGGGTGCTGAAAATACAACTCTTCAGGGCTCCACCCGTAGGCAGTTTTTTCCAGGACAATCTCGATTACCTTCATGTTTGTACCCACTATTATAGGTACCCCTTTGTCGTCCAATGCCACATGCTCATACTTTGTTTTTTCAGAAGTCAATGACATGACCCACACCTCGCATCCTAAAATTTGCTGTAACTATAATATAACATGGTATTCGATATCTATCAAACGCAAAACACTCAAGGTCATCTACCGGGCTATCAGCTCGATAAAGCTAAGTTTGCTTAGTTCTGAATCCCATTTGAAAATTTTCCAAAATAAAAGATGAAAGATAGCAAAAACAAGATTGTAAAAACCTCCTACTATTAAAAGTGATTCCATTTTTCCCATTTTATTTATTGCTTAGACTTACTAACGTTGAATTCAGCGGCGGCGTAAGCCGTCCAGTGAAATGATGTTATATGCCTGCTTCCTTTTTCGCGAAATCAAATATCTCATATAAATGTCTGTAAGGAAAAAGATGTCCTTCGTCTTCTATGGTATGCAAGGTGCAGTTCGGTACATTTTCGGCAATGTGTTTACCATATTCAAAGGGCACCATCGTGTCATTTGTTCCGTGGAATACATTCAGCTTGATCGAAATATCCTTTAGCCTAAAACCCCAGTCCACATAATGGACGGCGGCATCCATCGTTACACCCTTGCTTCCCTGTTTGAATGCTTCACTCTGATCCTCCATGAACAATTTATGAAACGCCTCATCTTCAGCAATTTTCCGATCCGTTTCTGTCACCTCTTTCATGAGCGCGTTGAAATAGGATTTGGGCATGTGTTTTTCGCTGAACCCCATCAGGTCAAAGAACGTTTTGAACAATTTGGGATGTGTTTTAGAAAGACCGACGGATACCTGATCCATCTTGGTTTTCAAGTATTTCTCCGCTCCCGGAAGCTCCGCGAAATTGGTGTAGCCTGCGAAAGAGAAGTTGAAGCGCAACCGCTCCGGTATTGCATAGCCGCAGACCGTTGTGTGCGCTCCGCCGCCGCTCCAGCCCATAACACCAAACTTGTCGATGTCCAGTGCATCGGCAAGTTCGCTAATGTCAGATGGATAATCCAACAACGTGCGGTTCTCCAGATAAGTGGAATTCCCCATCCCGGGACGATCCGTCGCGATAAACCGAAAACCGTGTTTTTTTGCCTCTTCATGGAAGAATTGTCCCTCCAGGTGCGATCCGGGACCTCCGTGTGCATAAAACACCGGTATTCCCTTAACATCTCCATATTCCGCATAAGCGAGGTCACGCCCATCTTTCAGCTTTTGAATTTTTGTTTCCATTTTTTAATCCTATTATCAATCATTCTAAGTTGGTAGCTTGGCCTGACCCCTGCCGGCTTGCTGCCGCCCTGTGGTCTTGGCTTCCTATTGCTTCTTGATAACAACTGCAAATTCGTTGTTTTTAGGGTCGAAAGGTGAGCCGGCCACATCTGAATAAACCTTCTCAATTATTAACCCGCAGTCCACAAACTCCTTTTCCAGCGCTTCGGGGCTGAAATACTGCAACCAGTTATAGATGGTCCGATTGCGGTCAGCTTCGATAAGTGTATATTTGTCAAGAATCACCTTCTCCATATCGTATTTGAACGTATTGAGAAATCCATAGTACTTATTGGGAGACCAGAAGCCATCGAGGATGTTGGTTTCGTACCTTGCAATTTCTTCTCGTTCTTCAAAGGCATTCAGAGAATACACATCAAGGAGAACATAACCGTCCGGCTCTAATAACGTATGGAACTTGGTCAGAATCTTTTTCCTCTGGGCGGGACTGAGGGCGCAGAAATCACACATAATTATCAGGATGAGATGAAAGCGATCATCTGTTTCAAAATCCAGGTAATTCTGATGGATATATCTGATTGACAATCCCTTTTTTTCTGAGATTCCCTCTGCATATTCTATCGACCTTTCCGAGAAATCTATGCCAGTCACATCCGCCTGTTTTTTAGCCAGCCTCGTCGTATACAATCCTGGGCCGCAGCCGAAGTCGGCGATCTTAGTCCCAGCTCCGATGTTGAAATAGGAGGCTATCCACTCGACTGATCGCTCTATGAAAGCCGCGTTACGGGACGAGATATCGACTTTTTCATTTAAGTGAAAAGAGAGCATTTGCTTTGATGTATACTCATCCGTCCACAGATCGCTTGCCGTATTGAATTCAAACGGCTTGGGACGGGTGTTCATTTTTTCAAGCTCTTCAAACATATGATTCCGCTCTTTCTCCTACACCGAACGGACAACTGAGCAGGCGGCGTAACCGATCTTCTCAAGTAAAATGTTGGCAAAAATGTTCATATCAAGGGCTACCCCCTTTTTCCATTAACCCGGTGAGCGTTCAGGGCAACGTTAGCTACATTTTCATGCAGCTGCTGCACTTTCATAATACGGTGATGGAACAGTGGGGTATGCCCAGAACACATGGCGGAACACTTCATCCGTTCTCATTTGAACATCATCTTCGGTGTAGCTGTCGACAGGTAAGCCTGTTTTGTCACTCCAAAGGAAATCTTTAATGGTTACTCGCACGGCATCGCGTGTGGACTCCTTGTCTCGCCACTGGTCGATACGAAGTTTCTCCGTCTTCAGCGTTTCCAGCAAATCAACGGCAACATCCTTGATTCGCTTGATATCCGATGCACTCAAATCCTGTTTTCTCAACAGGTCAAAGATCGCCAGCGATTCTTCATCAAGACCTTCGCGAACCGCCCTGCTTTCTTCCTCATCCAGTTCTTCCACCAGTTTAAGCAGTGCCTCGAATGTCCGTTCAATGGTCACCCGGTCCTTCTCGCGATTATATTCTGCGACAATGGCCTCGTAGTGCTGCTGGAAGTCCGTGCGCAGGGGATTCTGCTGCAAAAGCCGCCGCAGCCGCGTTTCAACGGCCTGCTTCAGGGTCTGGACCGTTGTCTTTTTGGCCGGACTGCGCTCAAATTCTTTCTTGAGTTTATCGAAATCGATGCGGCTGATATCGTAGGGGGCCTGTTCCTCGGCCATCCTTTCGGACTTTGTTTCAATGGCCACATCCACCACCTGGTGCAACTTGCGAATGATATCGGAAATATCGGCCCGATCCCGG
>Ga0208905_1000712_pt1 | contig 16851 bp, 15 predicted proteins | sample AntAceMetag02UKS_FD_184776 | JGI IMG/M metagenome (GOLD analysis project Ga0208905, IMG submission 184776) | Saline lake microbial communities from Ace Lake, Antarctica - Antarctic Ace Lake Metagenome 02UKS (SPAdes) (version 2) | ecosystem: Environmental > Aquatic > Non-marine Saline and... | reverse complement strand
TTATTCTTTGTATATTCGATCAATGTTTGTCTATCCGGGGATAAAAGAAAATTACCAAATGAACTTCTTATATATTCGAGATCAGTTCCATCAATATTTATTGTGCAAAGCCAATCTTCAAAAATGGGATACCAGTCACTCTCGCAGCCAAGTAATAAAGTCATGCTTATAATTCCAAGTAAGATAAAAAATCTAATCTTCATAATTTTATACCTTTCTCTTTCCCTATTGTCATTTATTCTCTTTTACGCTTACACGCTTCATCGCTTTTACTCATTTTCTACGGTTTTATTATTCCCAGCCAATCACCAAGTAAGAAGTTCAATCTTCCAATAAGAAGGGATATACGTGCCATAACCGTGTAACCAAAAGCGGCGCCGAAGCTAACCATAAGAAAATAGATGCCCACGCGGGCTGTAGTACCGAATGCACCTTCGTGTTTCTTGCTGAAGAAGAAGTAAACAATGCCTGTTATTGTGCCGATAATGAGAATGAGCTCACCAATTATTTGGGCTGCATTGCTCGAAGCAAAAGGGTTCAGCATTGTTGCGGTCAACTGATTCAATACATCGGATTGCAGGTAGCGTTTGAAGAAAAGCCCGGCAGTGGTTCCGACCACGACTGCGAGTGCGTATCGGCTAACCCAGTCGATTGAAGGAATTAATCTGCAAAGCATGAGGATACCGAGAAATGCGGGTATCAAAAGGAGAAAATTATGAGCAAGATCCGTAGTTACAGGTACAAAGAGATTGGGTATCAGTATATTGTAAATCGTATATATGAACCAATAGCCGGCAGAAATTCCAATAAATACCTGCTCGGCTATCTTATAAAAAGGATTATCCTTGTAGAGGAAGCTAAAAATTGCGAAGGTGAGAAAAACACCGATCCAGATTCCAATTCTATGCATTAAAATTTCCATTCAATCCTCCGAGCGCTATGCTTTCATTGTATCTTTTTTCATTGTGGCAAAATATCCAATATTGCCGATAAGGATAAATATAATTATAATGAGATGGGCAACTGATTGTGCATCCATTCCCTTAGTAGCAAAACCTGGTTTGTTCACGAGAAGTTCATATTCTGCGGCACCCTTCAAGCCACCTAGCAAGCCAACAAGTTGTTGCTGATCATTCACATACGAAAGCATGATGGGTGCCTGTACTGCAGTAGTTCCACCGACAACAGGTTTACCAAAAGTATCATGAGCGATCATGATCCACTGTTTCAATCCCGGATCACCCGCAGAAAGTGAGATCACGCAGCCAAGTTTATCGAAATTCTTGATACCTTTCATAATTGGGAATTCATCAATAGGATTCCCACCTGCATCGGTAGGAAAAGTGCTTCGAAAATCCTTAGCCATGTGGTTGATCGTGACCATCCCACCTACTTTGTAACCAAGATTAATGAAGTCAATGCCATATTCAATATTCGGATATTCCGCACTCACCTTTTCGAATGCTTCATTGCACATCTGCACACCCATAGGCCAGAGAGCTATGGCAATAATACGTATCCGGTTAGTGAATGCTTGCTGCATAAGAGCGATAGCCATTGGCTGGATCTCGGGTTTGGTTGAAGGACCATAATCAAATGAGATCAGAATCCGAGTGCCGGGTTCCAATTCTTCCATGAGATTGTAAACACTCTCGACGTTCTCGGTCACCTCCAGATTGAATCCGAGAGGATATATAAGGGGAAGTGCCACACCGATGGCGATGAGCACAAAAATAATTCGTCTGTCAATATGAAGGAATCTTTCAAAAATTTTCATCTTATTTACCCCCTAAATATGAACGTTCAATGCCAAGAATAATGCGTAGAGAGCTTCCGATCACACCCAATCCTGCACAGATTAAAATTGCACGCTGACCGGCAGTATTTGGATACTTCATAATGAAGGAAGCAATATTCGGCAAATGCAAAAAACCAAGAGAATCAGGTATCCAGCCGGTCAATGAACTTCCGATCGTAGTCCTTCCCAGCATGACGAGAACTGCTGCGACAAGAAGCAAAGTGGATTCGGGACTTCGTGCTCGGAACGCCCTGTAAGATGCAGAAGCCATGAAGAATGCGAGCAAAGAAAACATCGTGGCAGAGAGATTCTCAAACAAGTATTTGAAGATGTAATCAAAGGGTTTGTACCCGAAAAAATTTAATATTTTGTCGCTGATTGGAATGAGTCCGGGTTGCTTCTGAGTTCCCCATAAAATACCGCAAATGACCATGATAGAAAAGCTTACAAGAGCGATAATATAATAGGACCAGTTGGGTGCCTTACGGGAAATTTTTATGATGTTCACTTTGAACAGACTGAGCTGTCCAAGAATGATGGCAAAGCCGGAAATGATCAGGAACCATCCTTCCAGACTGGTTGAGAGAGTGCCAAAGGGCTTATGGGGTATAAATTCAGAAATAATAATAAGCGCACCAACAAAGAAGGTGATGAGCATTGGAATTTGTCTTCTCATGTGTCCTCTTTATGTATTAGTGGGTTGCCAAAAAGTCTTTTAGGAAATGTATGCCGAAAATCTCGAGCACTATACCAACAAGAAGTGTTATGATGATTATTGCTTTTCCCACATCCTGCCCCTTCAAACTTCCAAGCTGAGTCGGTTCATTTGAAAGATATGCAGATGCAGCGAAGAGTTCTTCACCGATCAAAGTATAGTCACACGCAGCAACAAAGAATGGAATCTGGGAAGGCATGGCTGTACCTGCTATCTGGATGGCTCCGCTTTCAAAGCCTGTTTCAGCGAGGATGAGAGATTCCGCATAGAATGCGCCCATATAGAAGTTTGCGGCAGGTTTTTCCCTCATGATTATACCATCGACACCAGCCACATAACCGAACTGATCATCAGTGAGATAGAATACGGAGTCCGGTTTAAAAGCGTCGGGTCTGCCTGCGCGAAGATATGCTTCTTTTACAATTTCTTTTGCAGTGGAAAGTACCATGGATCGGCACACGGGAACATGAATTGTGGAATCATATTGAGCAACCTTTTCGGCGAGATGTCCCAAAATGTTCAGTCCGGCAATTGTCTGCATATCATCGAGGTCCATGATGCCTGGTACAAAAAGAAGAGGTTTTCCCATTTCTGTGGCTCGTCCGACAGCTTCTTCTATCGTGTCCAGTCCGCTTATTTTTCTGATGTATAGCCGTTTTCCTTTTCTTGCAGAAACAATAAAATAGAGTATAGCACTGCCAAGAAGAAGAGTCATAATAAGCAGGGGAATCTTATCTGTATTGAACCACTGTGCTTTGGCTATTGCAGAAGCGGTGAAGCTTTGTACTATGTCTCCATCCTCATTAAGAACTGCAAGTTTGTAATAATATTCCTGCCCGTCCTCGATATTTTCATCATCAATATATGTTTGAAGCAGTGGAGTGACCCTCGCGATTTCAATATATTCTTTTTTATCAATACTGCGGGTGATGATCATTTCGGGAATTGATGCAGGTGCGATCCATTCCAACAAAATTGCTCCGCCGTCATCATTTGGGTTGTCTGCCGCAGTGAAGGTTATGTCCTGGGCAAAGAGAGGAGCGTGCAAAAGAAAAAAACCAGCAAGAAAGAAATAAAGGAAATATTTTTTCATAGAAACTCCGGATATTTCGACCTTAAAAATAAATATTATGTATCTTTGAAATCATCTTCCATTTCAGAAATATTAACATCTCGGAACGTATCTGCAATGTTCACGCCAATATAACTGAAACTTATCAGGCCTATTATAACGATGAATAATCCTGTCAATATATGTGCAAATGACATCACTGCACTGACCATTTCCTTGTTCAGACCGAGTCCCACGGAGAATACAAGAACCATGATCAGTTCGTTGCTTCCGATCTGTGCAGGAGGGCAGGGCAGAATATAAGAAAGGGAGATCAGCGTATATCCGAAAAGGATTATTGGGAATGGAATCACCTGAGCGAATGCGCGGAACATGAAGAAAAAATACACACTATCAATTAACACAGCGATTATTGTGAGTCCGATAACTGAGGGAAGAATATTTGAGTGATGCTTGAAAAGTCCCACACCTTCGACAAAAATTTCAATGATTTCAAAAAATTTTGTTTTAAATTTTTTTGGAATAAAAAAGAAAAATTTAGTAAGAAATTTTACAACAAAGGGCTTATTCACAGAAGAAATAACAAGAATTCCGACTCCAATAATAAAAACAGCGACAAGTAAAAAAATTAGTATAAGGAGTGGTTTTGAGATATTCACATGCAGCAAAGGAATGAGGATGATAACAATAAAAATGGAGAAGGAATCAAAAACTTTATCGATAAAAATGGAGGGGAGACTTTTCGAGATCGGAACACCTTTTGTCCTTTTGAGAAAATAACTTTTTGCGAACTCGCCAGCCCGAATAGGGATAAGATAGTTAAGGAAAAAGCCAGCCATCCATGTGAAATAGACTTCTTTGATGGTGAGCCGGCATACAGGTTTGAGTATTTGTCTCCAGCGTATTGAGCGAATAAAATAAGAAAGCAGATATAGGACTGAAGCAAGAAGGACATAGAGAATGTTTAGTTTTTTCAGATAACTCAGCACCTCGTTCATGTCGATGAACTGCATCCACACGATAATGAGAATGATACCTATTACAATACCGATTATTATCTTTTTTCTACCAGACATAGTGCACGATCACGAGTTTTCAAGATTTGAGTTCTCATACTCAACATTATTCACAAAAAGCATAAATTTATGATGCGCCCATAAAAATTTTATGAATTTCGGGGCAATTCGCTCGAACCAATAATGCTTCATCATATTAGTGGGGAAGGCAGTGTCTTTGCCGGAATAATAATCCAGAATACAAAGCTTTTCTGCCTGTTCCTTTTGTTTCTTTTTCAAGAGGAAACTGAGGTGTAGAGATGCAAGAAACTTTTCTTTATTCATACCGATATCGGGCCAGGGTGGTGCATCAATATAGTTTTTTTCAACAAGTTTCCAGTTCAGTTTGTTCATTATTTTTATGATATTTTTTGGAATGATATTCTTTTCTTTAAGATGTTTTTTGAGTTCCTGCAGAGATGAATATTTTTGCTGAAGATAGCCGAAGCCAGAGCGGTTTGGCACACAAATAAAAATAACTTTTTTTGTCACCCGTGCAAGTTCGCCCAAAAACTCATCAAGATTATTCACAAACCACAGAGATGAGAAATTCCAGGTTAGGTCAAAGGTTTTATTTAGGAATCCGAGTTTTTCAAAATTTTCCTGAAATAAAAAATCAGCATGAAGTCCGACCTTTTTCCATACATCACGCACAAGTTCGATACGATTCCTGTCATTATCAATAAGATATACATCGAGACCTTCTTTTGACAGTCCCATCGAGTTAATTCCCGAGATACCCGTGAAGCCAAAAGTTGGAACTTCGAGAACGGTCTCGCACTTATATTTCTGTATGATTTCGTGTAATTTCCTGTTAAGTACAATACGTTCGTAACTGGAACCAAGTCCTTCGTCTGGATTTTCTGTAAAGTATTCTTGCCAATTTTTTAAAATGGGAATTGCCATTAATTTTTCCCCTTTAACTTCGTCTGTTTGTACCAATTAATCACATATTCAAATACCGGTACTGTGTTATGAGGAATGATATTCAAATCTTTTACTGCAGGTGTAACATCGTAATACCAGTTTTTTGAGATGAGTTCAATGCGTGCAGTCCATAATTCGTTTTTCAAAATTTTAGAGAAAATGAAAAGAGCAAAATTGTAAAGAAAAGTTGGAAGCTTTTTCCATTTCGGATATTCCGAACCGTGCAATTCATTTTGAATAAAATTCACTAGTTCTTTAATGGAGATCGGGGTTTTATCTGCAATATTGAAAGCACTACCGCTTTTTATCTCTGTTTTGCCGGCTTGAAGAAATGCGTGAACAAGAGTTGTAGAATCCGCCATGTTGATCATGATATCTTTTGTGGGAAGCATCATAATACCCTTGTCGACAAGTTTAATAAGCGTGTAAGGGAACCCATAATCACCGATTCCGTAGGTTATTGAAGGTCGAATTATGGTAAGGTTCAGACCTTCTGGTACGAGCTCTTGTAATTTTTTTTCTGCTTCGATTTTTGTATAATGATAGTAGTTATCATTTTGGCGCTCGGTGCACCCATTTGGTGGTAATTCTTTGGGAATAGCACCGAATATTCCAACCGAACTGCAAAAGATCATCTTGCATTCATGTCGAATACATTCATGAGCGATATGGAGGGTTGCATTTACGTTTGTTTCGTAGTAATCAGCCCTTGGAAAATCTCTGCCACCTCTAATTGCAGCGATATGATAGACAAGATCAATTTTATGTTTCTTAAAAACGGAATGAATAAAATCAGCATCGGTAATGTCACCCTGAATACATTTAACCCGATTCTCTTGAAAGAGTTGATATCGTTCGGGAGCTGTATTCTCTCTAATAAGAGTAGTGATCGTATTTTCTTTTTCCTGGATTAGTTTTCTGCACAGCTCACCCCCGATAAAGCCAGTGATACCAGTAATCAAAATATGCAATTATATTATCCTTATCCTACTTATTATTTTTTTATAGTAGTATGCGATTGAAAAAACAAATCATTGTCAATAAATTTGAAATGTAAATTTTATTTATATTTGACAAAAATAATTTAAACTTTGTTAATAGGTTTATTATATAATTAATCTTATCAAATAAGGAGGTAGGGTATGAAAAAAATGATGAGTCTTTTGATTGCTATAGTATTTTTTCTTTTGGGGGCACAATTAGTTTTCGCAAATACAGTTTATGTGGACTGTAACGGTGGTGGAGAATATAATACAATTCAAGAAGGTATAGATGCTGCATACGCTGGAGACACTGTTTTAGTTGCAGATGGAACTTATACTGGAGCTAATAACAAGAATCTGTCTTGGGACGGTAACGATAAACATATTGTAATTAAATCAGAGAATGGCTACGAACATTGCATAATTGATTGCGAAAATGATGGATTGGGATTTTTTCTTAACCAGACACATCAAACCCATGCGGATATTATTGAAGGTTTTACCATACAAAACGCAAAAGGAACATGGGGCGGTGGTATTAAATGTAATGATACCTCTCCAATAATTCAATTTAACCGAATAACAAACTGTGAGTCTGGTTATAATCACAATACAGGACCTGGAGGTGGTTTGCTTTTGTATAGAGACTGCAATGCTGTTGTGCAAAATAATATCATTGATAATAATCTTGCAAGTGCAGATAATCTGGCAATGGGTGGAGGTATTTGTTGTTATCATAATGATGATACAAATGCTCAACCGATTATAAGGAATAATATTATCTTTAATAATAGTGCTCTTGAAGATGCAAGTGGTGGTGGCGGGGGCATTTGTATTTATTTTTCCAGTCCGATAGTAGAAAATAATCTCTTATATGATAATTATACGGATTGGTATGGAGGAGCTATCCATTGCCTTCATGGCGGAAGTCCTGTTATAAGAAACAATATTATCAATTGTAACAGCACTAGTCATTCATCACCTGCCGGTGGAGGTATTTCTGTTGTAGGAGGACATCCAACATTAATCAATAATACAATTACTTCCAATAATGATTATGGTATTTACTATTCTTATGGTTCAATAACTACCGATTATTGTAATGTCTGGGATAATGAATTTGGGAATTACTATTCCTGTTCCCCTGGTATTGGCTGTATAAGTGAAAATCCATTATTTGTTGATGTATCCAGTTTTGATTTTCATTTTCAGGAGAATTCATCCTGCATTGATGCAGGCACACCTGATACTACTGGGATGAATTTACCACCCTATGATATAGATGGTAATCCTCGTGTTGTTGACGGAAACGGAGATGGCTTAGCAATTATTGATATGGGATGTTATGAATATTATGATTATCAACAACATATATATCTTTCAGTACCCACAGAATACGCATTGCCCGGTGATACTGTTCTAATCCCTATAAATGTTCTATTTCCTCAAGATTTAACATTCACCTCTGCAGAAATTATAATTGGTGGCTATTTGGGTTCGCTAGAATTTCTTGAGTTGATCGCTGATTCCAGTTTGGTGGGTGATGCGGGATGGATGTATGAGTACAATGAAACAGATAGTCTAAATACGATATGGATGGCTGGTTCAGAACCAATATCCGGTGAAGATGTTCTTATATGGATGAAGTTCAGTGTACCTAACACGGCAACCGATTTTATCCCAATAACGCTTGATGATGCCTTGTTTGACACGGGTGTGGTGCCTGTCGAGCTTACATCAGGAGGAATAGACATAGTGGCTCTTATATATGGCGATGTGGATTTCAACGGATTGGTTCAGGCGTATGATGCTTCGATGATATTACAATATTTGGTAGGTTACATTAACTTAGACGATCTGCAATTGTTGGTCGCTGATGTTAGTATTGATTCTACTGTCTCAGCTTTGGACGCAACTTTGATCCTACAGTATGGAGTTGGAATTATAGACACTTTGCCCTATCAGCCGGGACCATCCTACATTGCCAATGGTGATATAACAATGGAGGATCAAGTATATACCGGCGATCCCATTGATGTGCCGATAATAATAACAAATGCGGCAAATATTTATTCTTTCGAAGGTTTAATTAATTTTGACTCCGAATGTTTAACATTAGCTGACGTTTATTGGTCTGATTATTTGGACGGTTTTTTTATATGGACAGATGTTGAGGGAGGTGAATTTAAACTTGTAGGATCCGGAACTTTGCCATATGAGGAGTACGGCGTGATGGCAACAATTAGATTTTATCCTAAAGATGGATTTAATACTAATGATTCAACAACTGTATTGTTCGAAAATCTAAGATGGAATGAAAATGATATTATGCATAACATTGCAACATCAATCATAATGAATAATTATGGAGTCAACAAACCTCAAGAACCGGAATTTATACTTCAGCAAAATAGCCCCAATCCATTTGCATATAACACAAAAATCCAATACTCGATGCCTTTGGAAAGCACTGTCTCGCTGAAAATATATAATATAAGAGGTGAACTTATTGTCGATCTGGTTAATGAATTCAAAGATAAGGGTTCATATGATGTTGTCTGGGATGGCAGAGATAAATACGGTAATAGAGTTGTTAGCGGGATTTATTTCTATAAATTTATTAGTGGCGACTCAGAGATTATAAAGAGGATGGTACTGCTTAGATAGATTTGAAATAGGATATTGCCCGGATTACAATTTGAAAATGGACTTCAGTTTATTTTTTAGTGATCCGGGTTTTTTCCTTTCATCGAAATACCCATCAAAATTATGAATGAGGGATTCATTATTCAATATCCGTTTGGGATTTTCATAAAAAAGGATTTCTGCAATTTCTTTAGAGTGTTGTAAGGCGACAAAATCGTAGGCATCTTTCATAAGTATTGGCCGTTTTTTTAGACCGTGAACATCCGATGCAATAACGTGAACACATCCGAGATTAAGCATTTTTAATGCAAGGTCTTTCACGGCATTGCCAAACACTCCCAGAATACTTCCGCTATTCATCTGGACATATATTTCTCTATTTACGATAGTGAGCAGATAATCGATATTGTTCATGAAGGGGAAAAATCTCTCTGCATGTGCTATAATTGGACGGAATCCTTCTTGCTGAAAGTTAAAAAGGATCTCCTCAAAATTGTCTGGAAAACGTTGCAGGTCAGTTTCAATCAGAATATAATTACTCTGCGCAAGGATAAGGTTTTCCCGTTTGACTTTACTGACCAAATCAGGTTCACAATAGAGTTCTGCGCCGGGATGGATTTTAATACTAAGCTGCCGCTCCTCAATAAGATTTTGCACTTCAATAAGTTTTCTGTCAATTATACTGCGAGTATTTTCATAGACACCGGAAATGATATGCGGTGTTGCGATAAGTTCTGTTACTCCCTGATCGGCAAGGGCTTGTAATATTTCGAAGCTCTCGAATATATTCTGTGCCCCATCATCTATTCCCGGAAGTACATGTGTGTGAATATCTATCATATCAGCTATGTATGAATTGCATCTGCGAATTCTTTTATAAGATTGTTTTGGTTGTTTTTTTCAATAGCAGTACCGATCACGATAAAATCTGCACCTGCGGATACTTTTTCTCTGGCTTCTTCTGGAGTCCGTATGCCACCACCAACGATCATTGGAATAGAAATGTTTTCTTTGACCTTCTTGATCATTTCTGCTGGTATTGATTGTTTTGCTCCGCTTCCCCCATCGAAAAAGATAACCTTCATGCCAAGATATTGAGCTGCAAGCGCGTGGGAAACGGCAATATCATATTTGGTTCTTGGAATTGGCAAACTGTTGCTCATAAACTGTACGGAGGTGAGGGAACCGGATTCTATTAAGAAGTAACCTGTCGGGATTGCTTCAACGTCATATTTTTTAATGAGTGGAGCTGTTCGAACTTGTTCGCCTATAAGCAATTGAGGATTTCTGCTGCTCATCATGCTGAGGAAGAGGATCGCATCGGCATAAGGGGAAACAAAATTGAATATACCAGGGAAAACAAGCACTGGCATTGTTACTTGTTTTTTTATGGCCCTCACAGTTTCGTTAAAATTATCTTTAACCATCAAGCTGCCGCCGACCAGAATTACATCAACACCATTGTGCTGGCATTTTTCAGCAAGTTTTGCCGATTCCTCCGGCTCTTGCTTATCGGGATCAATAAGACAGAAGAAACCGGCTTTTTTCTCATTTTTAATTGAATATAAAAATTGTAAAATGTTATTTTTCATTGCGCCACCCATAAAATAACTAAAAATACAAGCATGTGTACTTTCATAAAACTTTCTGAATATTTTGCTGTTTTTGTTAACGGCTTTATTATAAGAATTATCAAATCAACCAGAATCAAAAATACGATGCCGATCATTAGTAAAATAAAGAATGCTGACGAGTAAAATTCTGGATAACCCCAAATAATTGTTGCCGCAAATCCTATCCAGAAAAGCATTGAGAGCAGAAGTGTTTTTTTGTCACCCCACAAAATTGGAAGGGTTTTCGCACCAACAGAACTGTCGCCATTTTTGTCTTCGATATCCTTAACGAGTTCTCTTATCATAGTATAGAAAAATGCACAGATTGCTACAAACAAGGCATTTCTTAGATTATTTGTAATAAAGCTGCCAAAGATGAAAGTTGATGCGGTAGCGAAAGCGACAAGAAGATTTCCCCAGAAATGTATTCTTTTACTTTTCATTGCATAAATAAATAGTAGTATTGAATTAAGTACAGCAATTGCGATCATCCAGATATTGTGCAAAAATATACTAATAATTATTCCTAAAATAAAGAAACAGGCACCATAATATTTTGCTTTTACGGGAGTGATCAGGCCCGAAGGCAAAACTCTTTCTTTTCGGTTGATCATATCTATAGAATAGTCGTAGAAATCATTGATAATGTAACCTCCGCCTGAAATAAACGCAGCAGCAAAGCCGGCAAGCAGAGGATAGAAAATCGGGTATGCTGTCACTTTGTAGTAGGCACCAAATAGAACTGCGATGAATACAAAGAGAAAATTCAGCGGTCTGAGGATACGAATATATGCAAAAAAGGTTTGTATCACTAGGGGATTCTGTCATTAATACGTTCTACAATTTCCATGAGAACTTGATTGTTCGGTATATATTTGATGATATTTTGTGCGTCTTGAATGAGTTTTTGAGCTTGTCGCTTTGATTCTTCAATGCCAAGAAGGGTAGGATAGGTGACCTTTTCATTGCGCTGATCTTCGCCAGCTTCCCTGTCAAGCAGTTCATCTGCTCCAACCTCATCAAGAATATCATCTATAACCTGATATGCAAGACCGATATTCAGTGCAAAGTCACTCAATGCATTGGTGATCTGCTCTGTGGCACCTGCCAAAATACATGCACAACGCTCTGCGGAACGGAGAAGAGCACCTGTCTTTTTGAGATGAATATCTCTCAAAATATGCAGTTTAACTCTTTTTTGCGAGGAAGTAATATCAACCACCTGTCCGCCTATCATACCTCTTGTGGATGCGGCTTCGATGAGTTCTTCAAGGCATTGGATCGCTTTTTTACTGTTTCGAATTTTGAGAACTGTCTCGAATGCCTTTGTCATGAGCGCATCACCGGCAAGGATCGCTATGGCATTACCAAATTTCTTATGACAGCTTGGCTTTCCACGTCTTTCATCTGCGTTATCGATAAAGGGCAGGTCATCATGTATCAAAGAAGCAGTATGCAATATTTCAATCGCACAGGCGACAGGAAGTACCGGTTGAACAGCTCTTTTATCACGTCTGTTTGCAAGCATTTCATAGGTTGCCAGCATCAATGTGGGACGAAGACGCTTTCCTCCAGCAAGCACCGAATATCTCATTGCTCGATGAATTATCTCAGGTTTTGTGCTGTCAGAATCGAGATATTTCGAAAGGGCTCTATTGATAAGCTCTCTTCTACTATCAAAATATTTATCTAATATCAACAATCCTCCTAGGATCAATTTCCTGTCCCGAAAGATCGGGATGAACTTATTGTAAAGTGTAAAAGTTGCAATTTCTTGTCAAATTTTCCAGCTTCAAATCGCATTTAACTTCCTTTATAAAAGCGAAATGGGGTCAATGTCAATCTGCATTTTTATGTAGTTTGGAATTTTTACATTGCTGTGGAACCATTCAATAAAGCGATTGATATTTGGTTGATGTTCAGCTTTTATCAATATGTGATAACGATATTGTTTCCTGATCTTGCTTATAGGAGCAGGTGTCGGGCTGAGAATTATAAGTTTATTTTTTTGAGGATACTGAGCGATCTTATGTCTGATCCCATCCATATAAGAACGAAGTCGCTCTTCATTATTGAGCAGAAATAGTATACGGGCAAGTTTGGTGAATGGGGGATAATGAAGCTCCTGCCTGAGGTGAAGTTCATGTTCATAGAATCCTAAAAAATTCTGTTTTTGAGCATATTGAATGCTGTAATGTTTCGGATTAAAGGTTTGAACGATCACCTCGCCTTCTTTTTCACTGCGTCCAGCGCGCCCGGCGACCTGGATAATATGCTGAAAATTTCGCTCCGATGCTCTGAAGTCAGGTAAATTGAGATTTACGTCTGCGGAAACTATGCCAACTAAAGTTATGTTCGGGAAATCAAGCCCCTTAATGATCATTTGAGTGCCGAGTAGAATATCTATGTAGCCATTACGGACTTGGTCGAATACATTTTGAAAACTATTCTTTTTTGTGGTGGTATCTGTGTCCATTCGAACAATTCTTGCAGTCGGGAAAAGGAATTGAAGATTCTGTTCGATTTTCTCAGTACCGGGTGAACCAAAATTAAAAATGTACCCGCCACACTCAGGGCACTTGCGCGGCATGGAGCGCTCGTATCCGCAGTAATGACACTTCATTTTTTTATTTCGGGAATGATAAGTCATGCTGATATTGCAATCCTTGCATTGAAGTACATGACCGCATTTTGCGCACTGCACATAAGAGGCATATCCTCTGCGATTTTGAAAGAGGAGTATCTGTTCTTTTTTATTGAGCCGGTCCTCGATCTTGTCTCTTAGAAGTTTAGAAAAAATCTCTGTATGATCTTCCTCCTGCCGCATATCGACTACTGTGAGTTTGGGCAGTATTTGATTTTTCACTCTTTTGCTCATTGTAAGAAGAGAATATTTTTTATTTTGAGTATTATAGTAGGATTCAATGTAAGGAGTTGCAGTTCCCAGAAGCACAACTGCGTTATTCATTTTTCCGCGCAGAACTGCCATATCACGCGCATTATAAAGAGGTGGTCGCTCATGCTGTTTGTATGTGTTTTCATGTTCTTCATCCACTATAATGAGTCCAAGATTTTCAAGCGGAGCAAAGAGCGCACTTCTCGGACCGATAGCGATCTTTTTTTCACCCTTCTTCAGGAGGTTCCAGTAATGCAACCGCTCTCTGTCGCTGAGCTTACTGTGAAGAACTGCGATAATATCTCCAAAGTGGGAATAAAATCTTTCAACTGTTTGTGGAGTTAAGGAAATTTCCGGAATAAGGATTATTGCAGTTTTCCCGTGAGAAAGAGCGTTTTTCATTGCACGGATGTAGACTTCGGTTTTTCCACTTGAAGTTACCCCATGAAGGAGGAATGCATGAAAGTTCTGTTCATCAAGACCGGCTTCTATTTTTCCCAAAACCTCAGTTTGTTCTTCTGTAAGTTCGAAGGTAAGAGGTTCGTGCTGTACGATATCTGAAAAAATATCTGGATGAATTTCTTGCTTATAGATATCAATAAAATTTTTCTCTTTTAATTTATTGATTATGCTGTATGAGAATTCTTTTGAAATGTCAGCCATGAAGATCAGTTCTGGTTGATTTTGGAGGAAATGTAGAAGTTCCTGCTGCTTGGGGCTGAGTAATTCATCAGAAGAATCTGAGATCAGCCTGATGCAGTTTACGACTTTTTTCTGAATTTTTCTCTTATATTGACGCTCGATCTCGACAAGTTCCCGTTCTTCCATTTCAAGAAGATTTTTATATAAAGGTGAAATTTTTAAGTGGTTCAAATCTTCAATTGTGCAGGAATTACCATTCTTTTCTATATATTTGATGATCTTCAGGAAGTCTTTGTCTTTGGTTTCGGTTTTCTTCAGCACAATTTTCTCAATTGTATTGACGTTTATACCTGCAGGCAGCATTGCTTTAAAGACAAGTCCGATGGGGCAATGGTAATACCTTGAAATCCATTGCGCAAAAGTGAAAAGCTCTTTATTGATAAGAGGTTTCTCGTCGATAATTTCATGGATTTCCTTTATCTTAGCTTCATCGCATGCAGGTTTCTCGGGGAGTCCAACGATGATTCCTGTCTGAATTCTGTAATTAAAATTCACAATTACCCTCTGCCCGATTTGAGGTGTCACACTCTTCGGATAAGAATAGGTAAATGTTTCCTCAATGTTAATCGGCAACGCAACTTCGATATAGTTTTTCATAATTTATTTACATAAAAATATTTTTTTCGCATTATTGATACATGAACAAAACTTTTGCAACCTTTGGCGAAGATACTGCGACTCAGTTACTTTCGAGTAAGGGCTATACAATAATCGAGCGAAATTATCACTCGCCGTATGGTGAAATAGATATTATCTGCAGCAGGGGTGGAGAGCTCATTTTTGTAGAAGTCAAAGCACGGAGATCACACTCATTTGGAGAAGCATTGGAGGCAGTCACAGAGAACAAAAGACAAAAGATCATTAAAACCGCCTACCATTACCTTGCAAAAAAAGACATCGAAATGCCCGTCCGGTTTGACATTATTACGCTTGACTATAACAAAAATTCAAAGGACTATTCACTGCGCCATATTACAAATGCATTTCTCGGAGAGGATTACTGATTACTGGAGTTCATTTTTGTCGAAATAAGGTCCCAAATAATCTTCCCAGTCCGGAACAGAAAACTCGAAATCATCATTTTCGACATAAACAAGTTTGTAATTTCCCATTTTGGTGAAATCCACGAATATATAGATACGTTTTCCATCAAGATAATATTTCCATATGATGTAGGGTTTTGCATCGAATTCATAACTTTTATCTATAACTTCTTCGGGCTTTCCCTGGCGTATGTAGATCCTGCCTCTATCAGATTTCCAGCCATCGCCATAATGAGAAAAATTTCTATTCGCATAATTTACACGACGAATGATCTCTTCTTTATATTCATTCTGTTCTGTCTTGGGATTTGGATCATTTTGTTCCCAAAAGCGCTTCAGAAATTCAGCACATCCTTCATCATCCAGATTCTTATAAACATTCTCTTCATAGTTCGTCAGAAAATATTTAGCATAACGATACTCTTTTTCAATTTCAACCTGTGAAATAGTTTGTTGGCTCTCTTGAATGAAAATTAATTCTTCACGCGACGCAATTGGTTCATCAGGATTATCATTTGAGTAAAGATTCAAGGATAGACCATAAGTGCCGGGTTCCCATTGGGAGACAGGTATCCATTTCCAGAATGGTTTTATCGTATAGGTTGACGAAAAGTCCTTTTCTTCATTATATACGGAGTTCTGATCTTTGCCCTGAATGGTTAAGATCCATTTGCCTTCCAGCGGATTCTCTAAAGTTGAGACATTTTGAAAAACCTCAAAATAATATGTAAAGCCATCATCCTTTGCAGGATCGAAAAGATGATTGGGATTTACAAGGAATAGCACATTATTTCGTTTGAAATCCTGAAATTCTGCTGTTGAATCGCTGTGATGAAAAGAGCTTATCTCAATATCACTAAGATTCATATGTGCGCAATCGAGAGTATAAAATGTTTTTTCCCAGGTTATGCTATCTCCGTTTACCCGATCCTGGATGTCAATTGAGAACTTATATAAACCCGGTGTAACAGTTGCTTTCATTTTATCAATGAAAAACTCATCTTGATAAATGGATGTTTTGTCCAGGTCAACTTTGATCTGCCTTATGAAGTCTTTGTTATACAGTTCCTGTCCGTTAGCATTATAGATATTGAAATTTACATGCAATTGTGCTAAGAGGATATTATCCTGTGCAGTAAAATCAAGATCTGAATCAAAAACTTTGTAAGTTATCTCAAAGGTTGTATTCTCATTTTCTGCAGGAAACCGGTTGCAGTCAAAATACACATTCAACTTTGCAGAAAGAAAAATTGGAATGAAAACAAAAATGAGCATAAATAATAATTTATTTTTCATTGAACTCTACCTTCATATTTTCTATAAAGTGTCCGTTATTCTGCAAATATCTGTAAAGATTTTTATGTGGATATATTTTATACCGCTGCGATTCTATCTTGAGGG
>Ga0208905_1000708_pt1 | contig 16881 bp, 11 predicted proteins | sample AntAceMetag02UKS_FD_184776 | JGI IMG/M metagenome (GOLD analysis project Ga0208905, IMG submission 184776) | Saline lake microbial communities from Ace Lake, Antarctica - Antarctic Ace Lake Metagenome 02UKS (SPAdes) (version 2) | ecosystem: Environmental > Aquatic > Non-marine Saline and... | reverse complement strand
CTCACTGTCTTCCTTTTTGAGGCGTTCCTTGAGTTTGTTCCAGTATTTTCTTGCAGTCTGATGATCCGGCTGCTGTATCAGAACCTGCAATATATCAACCACCGAGAAATACCAGGTTTCATTCTGCTCATCATAATGACGACGGATTTTATAGTTTTCAAAAATGGCTAAATTGTTATCATTCATTTTCCAACTCCTTATAAACGTATCTCTTAGAATCATGTCTTCATAATTTCACATTATTAGAATTTTTTATATTTAAAAATGGAACCCGTTTCTCCTATTTTTATATCTAAATCCTCAATTTCTCTTCTCTTTTCTTCCAGGACAACCTAAAAAGTTATTGAGATATTGTATTGGTACGCCTTTTATATTTTATAAAATTGGATGTGTTAATTATTTAAATTTAATTTGTGCAATTCTTATGCAATATCGTAATAAGATCCCGCCCCTTTAACTCCACTTTCTTTTAAAATATGATTTTGTGAACTTGTGAAGCCTGACCCCACTATCTTTTTCGATTTTATATACCTTCTACTGTTAAAACCCTGCAACTTTATCAATTTCCTTCATAATTCTATTAGTTTCTGACAGCACTACAATTATTTTCTGATAATGTTCGATGTCCTCATTTTTTAAAATGCGTTTTTTACGGTCTTTTAGCCACTTCCGTGCCGGTTGGTAACCACCGATATAAAAATTCCATGCTACTTCGGGAACATTACCAAAGTATTGTTCCGTATTGATAAATACTTTTCCATCTTTAAAGGTCAACTTCTCAACAGTATCGGAACCAGCGATGGGATAAGTAGTGATAAATTGATTTACCTTTGGCGATTCGAGGAGATGTAAAAAGCGCAATTCTGCTCCAAACGCGACCAGTTTTTTGAAAGTTTTTGTATCTTTCGGATACGGCACGCGCGGGAAATCTATTTTTAAAAATTCTTTGTATTTTTCACAATAATTTGGAGAGTGTAAAATGGCATAGATATAATCAAAAATATCTTCAGGTGAAACTTTGCCAACATTTTTTTCAATTGCAGAAACGATTTCCTTTTTTAGATTTGTTGTTTTTGATCCATTCTCAGCATAGAGATAAAGGGGTGCTATAGTTTCAGCACCCTGCATACCTGCACGTGTCCAACTGCGCCTATCAATTATATTTGCACTGATGAAAACAGGTACAGAATTTTCTTCTTGAAATCCACGTTTAAAAATAAAACCTATATTTTTATTTACAAAGTTTTTCATTACCTCAAATCGCGGATAAGACATAATTCCTTTTGTCACTCCAGTATAGTTTACAAATCTTAAGTCAAATGGACGATATTGTAGTTGATTAATTAAAATTGGATTATTTACTAAATCAATTTTTGCTGTTTTTACCTTCCAGTCTCGTCCATCTTTCAGAGAATAAAGTGTTATTAATTCTGTCTCAAGTAAATCTGTGAAATTTCTTAAAATTAAATTTGCCTCTTTCTCATCAAAAAAAATATTTACCCGATCTTTTTGTGTTTCTATGCCATTACTATTTACCATAAATAGTTCGTTAAGCTTGAATCCTTTCTCGTAATCTTTAATTGCAGCAAAATCTTTCGCCACAAAAAAATAATAAGGCTCTGAATAATTGAGCTTCTTCCATTTAATTGTTTGAACATTGCTTTCATTAAGAGCTTTGAATTTATCTTCCCGTTTTCCATAGAGTTCGGCATGGTACACTTCCCCAAGTCCTTTTTTATCTTCTCCTCTCCGTACAAAGATAGAAATCGAAACACCCTGCATAATATTGAAAATATTTTCATCTTTGCCACCGTCCGGTGCTTTTTCTTTTTTCTTAGAATTTCCATGAAGATCAAGAATATAAATCTCGTCAAATGTTTCCAGCAGGTGCTTTCGCATTTGCCGATGAGTAATACCGTCAATGAATGAATTATTGGTAATCATCGCCACAATGCCGGTTTTGTTTTTTTCTATGAAATGTTCAGCAAAGCGAATAAATTTTATGTAGTCATCATCAAGATTAATTTTCCGCTCATTTAATCCTGTTTTGTAGTCCTTTATTAGTTGTAGAATCCACTTACCTTTATTTTGTGAGCTAATGCTATATGGTGGATTTCCTATAACCACCATAATAGGCGTTTCGTTTTTTATTTTATCCGCTTCCCTGGCTTCCTCTGCAATGCTTTCAGCAAAGCCAAATGATAAAAGATCTTGTTGGGCTTCACTCTGTTCAAGAGAGTTTGTGAGGTAAATACCTAATCGTCTATGAAATTTCCAAAATCCGGTCTGTTTGAAAGCCAGGCTCAATTTGAGGTGTGCGATAGTATAGGGTGCCATCATTAGCTCGAAACCGTGCAAGCGAGGTAAGAGGTCATGGTGAACGTAAGCCGGCCAGCGCCCTAATTGCCCCTGTTTTTTAAGTCGCTTATAAATGGTCCTTATGGTGGCACTGATAAATGTACCTGTTCCTAGGGCAGGATCTAAAATTTGAACACGATGTTTACCGTTGGACAGTTTCGATGTATCCGCAAGTCCATTTGGAAGATTAAATTGATTTTGTAAAATATAATCAACAGAACGAACAATAAATCTTACAACAGGAAGCGGGGTGTAATATGCACCCATTTTCTTGCGTAAGTCAGGGTCATATTCCTTTAAAAAATCCTCATAAAAATGAATGACCGGATCAGCATCGCCCATGTATTCTTCAATAAGTTTTTTTGTATCAGAGTGTTGAAAAACCAGGCAAAGCTCGTCAACAATAAAGCTCAAGCGTTTATCAAAATTGGGGCCGGCAATGTGGTCAAAAAAATGTTGAAGAAAAGGATTGGATGCAGGCACAAGATCTCGAGCTTCCTGACGAGTAAATGTATCCGGTGAATCATCATAGTAACGGGCAACAAATAATCCATAAACCAATGTCTGTGCATACATATCCGAAAAAGCTTCTATAGTAAGATCGTGCACGAGCATTTTCTTAATCGCCTTATAGATATGAATAAGTTCTTTATTTTTTTCAGAATCAAAAGCCAGAAAATGTCTTATGTTATCTCTGATTCTTTGTGCTTTTCCTCCCATAATCTTGGAGAGATGTTTTCCCGATTTTATGGGTTCCTTTTGTGACTGGGTAAAATCAAGTAGTGTTTTAGCAGCATGCTCATAATTTTGTGAAAGCGGAGTAATGATTCGATTTTTTAAATTGTAGTTTGCTATTTTAATGGGTTCTTCGTATGGTAGCCCATTTCTGTAAAATCGAAATTCCACATAGTCTGTAAGAACTAAATTTGTATAACCAAAATATCGTGCCATTTGCTTTGATTTTTCAACTTTATCCAAAGAAATCCCAATGTCTTTTGCTTCTATATACAAAATAGGGACTTCTCTATCTATTACAATAAAATCCGGTTTATTCCCCTGTCTGGCTCTGGGGTCATGATCGACGCGTTTGACATTGATTAATTTAAAAATACCTTTTAGTAATAATTCAAAATCAGTACGGTAACCCATTTCACTTGTTTCTACGTGAGAAAATTTAGAAGAAATCGATTGAATATAATTGTCAAATATTTTTTGCATGGTTTATAAAGTACCAGGGTAAAATCATTATTTTTGGCAAATAGTTTGATTAACTGCCAAGAATAAATATTTGACCCATTTCCTTTCAATTAGAAGTTGCCTCTTCGGTGCTTTTTTTACATAAAACTTTTCAGAGTTCTTTCCGGTCTCTACTGTTACCTTCATACAGGTTACAATACTAAATTTAATTAATTTATAGAAAAAATAATATTTATTTCTATTTTTTCCCACACCCTTTTAATATTACAACAATGGTATTATTAAATCCTTCTTTTTTAAAATATATTTCAAACTTTCTGACATGTAGTTCTTATCATTGCCGGTAAATTGATAGATACAGCTTAATATTTTAGAAATAACATAAAATAGCAAAAAGCGAGCTAAGCCAAATCATATAATATCGCGAAAAATATCCTGATAATTTAGGGAATATCAGAAATCAGGATGCATTGAAATAATAAATAAACAATGAGCTTATTTATTATGAATTTCAATTTTAATATCTTATAATAATTAATGTTTGTAATTTTAAAATAAGGTGATTGAATATTGAAAAAAGAATTTGACATAAGAATATTTTTTAAATATGCTTTAGTTGTCATCCCAGCAAGATGTTGTATTTTGCTGGCCCCGAGTTGCCTGTGCGCTCGGGTTTTTTATTTTATACAGTTATAAATATAAATCTTGTCCTTACAATAAATAAAGAATAAAGAGAAATAAAGTGGGGCCTTAAATTTTTACACGTCTTATTGCTTCCTAATATTATTCTTTTACTATAATTTTAATATCATGAAGATAAGAAATAAAATATAAGATAAAGAACAAAAAAACAAAGAATAAAGAGGGATTCCCTAAATACATAATAGATTAGTCCACATTTACGCGCTTAAACCGTTGATAAATATAGAATTTACCCCTTAAAAAGTGAAGGGTTTTTCGTAATTTTAGTTATATAAGAAAACTCCTATAATTTGCTTTTCTTTTAATGCTTCAATTGCACACTTAACAGTTCCGTAATTCATTTTTGCTGTTTTTGCAATCTTGTTTATCGAGGGATATTCACCTTCAAAAACAGTTCCCAAAAGACAGGCTATTCCTCTTTGTGTATTGCTCAATTCCGGCAGTATTCTTATATTTTTAATCAAAATATTACTATCTTTTAATCTGCCGTCTTTAAATCTATATTCACAATGATCACATTTTATATAAGCGCTCTTATCTCTAATGCTGCTGCATCCATAATTATAATCTTTCCGGTAAATCTTTTTTAACTCCGGTTCAGTTAAAGGTTTTGATAGTGATCCGTTTTTTTCAACAACTAACTTTTTCGAATATTCGTCCGTATTCTTATTTTGGAGTAATAGGTTATAGAGAATAAATAAGCTGTTGTTTCTCTCCCCTTCCAGTAAATCCCTATTCAATATCTGGCGAATACAGGCCACTTTACGGCCATGATACTTTGGTATTTTAAACGGCGTATGCTTTCTGTCTTCTACAGGAGGAACTGAAAGATTATTTTTATCGACTAATATCTTGGGGATGGGAAGTATTTCACTAAGGGGAATTTCATAGGTATATTGATGATCTTTTATTTTTGACGGGGGAGCTACGATATAATTTCCATTGCTTTTTAATTCAAGCCTTTTATTAAATAAACGGTTGGTGCTTTTAACATATTCGTTATTTAGAGAAAAATAGTAATGATACCCCCTTCTGGTTCTCACCCTGGTTGTTTCTTTTAGTTCCGGCAATCTTTCATTTAATTCAGGCAAAAGATTAAGATCATCAACATCAATCACTGCCAATTTGCTTATATTACCGGTTACTATACCAATATTAGGCTTGGCAAAATTATTAAACCAGGTAAAAATATCCTCGGTACTTGCCCGCTGAAATTGATATTTTTTCCAATGTACATACGGTTTTTTTTCACTGTTAACCGGGATTAGACTATATTTATTTTTTAAATACTCATTGATTATACGTTTAAATATAATTTGTCAAACCCTTCTTGGCGTGGCATGAATAAAGGGCTTAACCGCTATATATCATCTCCAGCCTCTGTGTAGTTCTTGAACTGAGTATGATCTGTTAAACTCTGTAGTATGTTTCTAACTTGAAGTAAAACATTTAAGTCTAATAAAACAAAAAAACCGGAAGGGAAATGTGGGGTAAATCTTTCGGTATTGCCATAACAAACACAAAAAAACTGGCGGCTTGGCAATCATGATATTGTTTTGAGCGACAATATTTTAGACTCATAACTTTGTGCCCTATCCTTTTGGATAGTTTACCTTTATCAGTTTTTTAATCAATTTATATATGAAAACATGAAACATGTTTTACTTTAAATTATATCATTTATTTATCTTATTTCAACTATATGTTTATTTATGAATCTCTTAGTAATAAACTAAATCAATTGACTTTCAGGCTGGAAGACTCATAAATTATTTCTTCTTCATCATTTTCCTATTTGGCTTATAGCCTGGTATAATCTCCTGCAATTTTTTTACAATCCCGTCATGATCCATTTCTTTTGCCAGCACTTCCAATTCCTTTATATCTTTCTCTAACTTTTTCTCGTGAATTCCTTCGGTCTCAGCTATAAATATCTTTTCATGTCCACTTTCACCCGATACCCGGCTTTTCTCCTTCTCGGTCAATAATTCTTCAAATAGCTTTTCTCCCGGCCTTAAACCAATAAACTCTATCTTTATATCTTCATTAGGTATTAAGCCTGATAATTGAATCAAATTGCAGGCCAAATCTAATATTTTCACCGGTTCTCCCATATCTAAAACAAAAACTGCCTCTCTAATACCTAATCCACCGGCCTGTATTACCAATTGGCTTGCCTCTGAGATAGTCATAAAATATCTTTTAATTTCTTTATCAGTTATGGTAACAGGACCGCCATCTTTAATTTGCTTCTTGAAAGTTGGGATTACACTTCCATTACTTTCCAAAACGTTTCCAAAACGGACTGCTGCAAAATGAGTCTTGCTCTTTTTCGCATACATTTTTATTATCATTTCCGCCACCTGCTTGCTTGCTCCCATTACACTTGTAGGATGAATAGCTTTATCGGTGGATATCATTACAAAATTTTTCACTTCCCATTCATCAGCCAATTCAACTAAATTTTTAGTTCCAATAATATTATTTTTTACCGCCTCGTCAGGGTGATATTCCATCATGGGAACATGTTTATGGGCTGCAGCATGGAAAATAACCTCCGGTTTAAATTTTTTAAATACCGCCTCCAACTTTTTTCTATCTTTAATATCTGCCATTATAATCTCAAGCTTCAAGTCGCCATACTCTTTTCTAATCTTTTTTTCAGTATAAAAAAGACCATTTTCATTGTGATCTAATATCATCAACTTTTCAGGGGAAAATTTGCATACCTGAATGCTTATTTCTTCACCAATAGAACCAGCTCCCCCGGTTACCATTATTCTTTTCCTTTTTATATATTCGGATATTTTTTCAACATCTAAATTGATGGAATCCCGATTTAGTAAATCTTTAACTTCTACATTTCTAATCCGGGATACCTCTACTTTTTCATTAATTAATTCATACACCCCTGGTACGGTTTTTATTTTCACATCCTTGCTGTTTATCTTTCTTACAATCCTTCTAATTTCGGCACCATGAGCAGAAGGAATAGCAATAATCACCATACCAATTTTTTTCCTGCTAATAATTTTATTAATGTCATCAACTGTACCTAATACTTTTTTATTACGGATAGTACTTCCTATTTTCATCATATCATCATCAATAAAACCAATCATTTGCCCTAAATCTTTTCTCTTTTCTATCTCCCTGCAAACAATATCGCCTGCATCACCTGCACCCACAACTAATATCCTATCCTCTTTTCTCTTAAAACGATTATTTCTTTCCCAATATAATCTCCAAACCAACTTGTTTCCCGCAATTAAAGCAAGGCTGATAAACCAGATCAACACTTTTATTGTCCAGGGAAAATATATTCCCAGTAATATATTAAAATAGAGAATGCAAAAAACAACCGTACTGGTGACTGTTCCGGCAATTAAAAATAGATCATTAATAGAAATATATCTCCAAATCCTGATGTATAATTTGAAAATATAAGCAAATACGAGATATAAAATAGAAAGATAAAGAAAAATAGCCCTATATTGATAAAGATTCTCTCTCCAGTCCCCTCCGAATCTTAATATTATAGAAAGAATAATGGCAAAATTCAGTGATAGCAAATCAATACAAATCCAATATAATTTCAGGGAATATTTTTTCATATATTTTCTTATCCTTTCTTTTTTTTTCGTAATTTAAACCTAAAAATAACCGAGGGAACTCGAACCACCATTTTAAATATTCGTTTGCATTAGTATTAAACCAAACGATCTTCCCTAATCCTATATTAGCCACTTTCCTTTACTCAAATTTAAATCCTTTTTCCTTAAAAAACTTCAAACAAGCCTCCACCACTTTTGAGTCATAGAGGGTGCCTTTGTTCTTAGAGATTTCTTCTAAAGCTACATCTATTCCGAGAGCCGGACGATAAGGTCGGTGAGAAGCCATAGCTTCTACCACATCGGCAATGCCTAATATTTTTGCTTCTAAAAGGATTTCATCCCCTTTTAATTGATTTGGATAACCCGAGCCGTTAATTCTTTCATGGTGTTGCAAGACAATTTGAGCAACCGGATATGAAAAATCGATGGATTTTAAGATATCATATCCTATCTGCGAATGGACTTTAATTAAGCTGAATTCTATATCAGTTAAGGTAGTGGGTTTACTTAATATTTCTGAAGGTACTCCAATTTTTCCGATATCATGAATGAGAGAGGTTATCCTTATTCCTTCAACCTTATCCTGAGAAAGATCTAATTCTTTAGCTATAGCTACTGCCAATTGAGAAACCCGCTGCTGGTGACCGGCGGTGTAGGGGTCTTTGGCTTCAATGATTTTGGACACGGTCTCGATGGTGGCATTCATGACAATTTTTATTTTCTGGTAACTTTGTTTGAGCTGCACTACCGAACTTTTTCTGTCAATGAAACTTCCTAATCTCTCGGCTATAATAGCTATTAGGATTTTTTCTTCTTTCAGAAATGGTCCTTTATCCGCCTCGGGTCTTTCTTTTAAATAAAAGACTTCCAGGGTACCGATTATCTTTTTACCTATTTTAATTTCTTTCATCAGTTTCCAGACAGTCTCTTTAAAGTTTTCTGTCTGGTATTTTTTGCCTTCAAAGGAGATTCGGACACAAGTAATTTCCGGATATTGCCAGGCAGCAGGAAGGAAACCGGTTAATTTTTGAATGATATCTTCCAGAGAAATGTCTGTTTTTTCAAGAAGTTGAGAAAGTTGAAAAAGAAAATTAAATTCCTTGACCCTTTCCTTGAGATGATGGGCATGCTCATCCAGCTTTTCCTTTAATTCAATACTGTGTAAACCTAGGGCAATGTCTCCGGCAACCTCTTTAAGTAAGCTTTGTTCTTCTTTATCAGGGATAAAATCTGCAGGGACACTGACAGACATGATACCATAGACCTTTCCGCTATGTTCTAATCGGATGGTCATTGCCCCTCGGCCGGAATATTTCTGTGCCAGAGGACAATCGGTACAAGTAGATATCGGGTCTTCAATGATTGTCACATCTTCTTGTTTTAGGGTTTTTTGACCGCAAGCAGTCAGCTTGCCTTCCATGAATTGTGCAACCATAGATAAAAACGCCTTTCCTAAACCGGCTTCAGCGTATGATTTTAGTTTTTCTTTCTCATCTAGCAATACTATCCAGGCATTATGATAACCACGTGCTTCGGTAAAACTTTTACAAGCTTTTTGGATTAACTTTTCGCGATCCTTTTCCTTTACAATCAGTTGGTTAATATTGCGAATGGCACGAAGGACGAGGTTAAGATGTTTAATTCTTTCTTCTGCCTGTTTACGTTCGGTGATGTCCATTAAGGAAGCTATACTCTTTTTAGTATTGGGAACCATTCCTATTCTCATAAATATATCTCTTATATTGCCTTTTTTATTTATCAAACGAAATTCATACTCGGTTGGGGGTTTACCTCCCGACTTTATTCTTTCGATATGATACTTTTTAATCCTTTCTAAATCTTCCGGAAGGATAAAATCTGTCCATTTCATTTTGTTTTTAATTTCTTTTTTTGAATAGCCACTAAGTTTTTCGCATTGGGTGTTTGCCATAGAAATAGTTATATCCTCTTCAATTATCACAGTTGCAGTACCGGTGTTTTCAAATACGGTGCGGTAATTTTCTTCTGATTCTGCCAGCGCTTTCTCCGCCTGCTTGCGTTCGGTGATATCGGTATGGACCGACACTGCGACCTTCCCGTATTCGGGATGGTCGAAGAGGAAAACGTTGGCGTGGCACCAGAAATGAGTTCCATCGCGCTTGATGTTCCTGACCTCGCCATGCCATTCTCCTGTTTCCTTTAGAATGTCCACGATGGATATCCGGATCTTGGCAGGTGTCTTCTCTGTGGATGCGTTTATGATGTCCACCTGCTTTCCGACCAACTCTCCGGGATCATAGCCGAACATACTGGCAAATTTCTCATTGGTCCACTTGATGAGGAGGTCATCCAAGCCGGTCAGGTAAATCCCTTCAGCCACATTGTCCATCATGACGGCATGCAACCGCAGCGCTTCCTCTGCTTTTCTGCGTGAAGTGATATCGATGGCCACGCAGGTGATACCAATAATTGTATTATTTAAATCCAATAAGGGCTCAACAGTCAAGTCATAATAAAAGTCATTCCCTTGAATCGTAGTCTTTGTTTCTTCTCTGACACCAATACCGCTTTCCAATACCTTCCTTTTTATATGCATCAGTTTTTCGGCATCACCGGAGGACAACAGCTCTTTGTCAGTCTTACCAATGGTTTCCTCAGGTTTAAACCCGGGATTCGGATTGTATATCCAAGTATAGCGCAAATCTTTATCCTGATTCCAGACCACAATAGGTGAATTTTTTAAGGTTATCCGGAATTTTTCTTCTGATTTTGCCAGGGCTTTCTCTGCCTGTTTACGCTTGGTTATATCATTAAAGATGGTAAAAACTTGATAGGGTCTCTCCTGACCCGGATGGAATTGAAGCACGGTATTGATCATGATCCAGGTATAAGATTTCTTGACAGGATGGAAGGCCCCCATTACTACATCACTTACTTCCTTGCCGGTCTTAAGGGCCACCATGGCAGGATGTGTCTCTCCCGGGAAATCGGAACCATCCTGGTGGATCGCCCGCCAGCGTGGATCCACCGAGAGTCGTCCCTGCATCTGGTCTATTGTTAGCCCCAGCATTCTCTCTGCGGCAGGATTCGCACTGATGATATTACCGTCTGCACTCTGCTTAACGATACCCAGGGGAATCTTCTCAAATAAGACTCGATACTGCTCTTTATTCTCCTGCTCTTCCTGTAAATCATTTAGTTCTTTGATTAATTCTGCTTTGGTCTTATCTTCATCTTCCATCTTATTCGCCTCCTATTGAGCTTGTAAGATAAATAAATATTTATATAGTAATGATATTATTTAAAATCTTATAAGTTTTTTAATATTCTCTTTTGTTATTTTTTTCTCATCTTCAACAGTTTCTAACTTACCGCCACAATCCGGACAGATATCCGACTGAGCCCATCCGTACCATGTTTTCCCACATTTCTGACATTTTTGCTTTGTCACTATAAAATCTCCTTTTTATCTTTAATAACATTTTTATTATTTTTGGTATTATCCTTTATTTATTATTTATCTCTTTAATCCTTCCGGCTTTAATCCATTCCTTTACAATTTCTCTCCTCTTTTCTTCCAGGACCACTTCAAGTAATTTTGAAGGTTCTCCTTTTATCTTTGTTTTATTGAGTTTCTCTTTCCAGAAATCAGGCAACCTGTTTTCTGCTTCTTTTCTTATTTCTTCCTGCTGTAGCGAATTAAGTGAGTTAAATATTTTTCCTATTTTCTTAATCTCATTTTTTCTCTTTTTGTCTTCCTCTTCTTTGTTTTTCATTTTAGTATATTCTGTTTTTTCCTCTTCTTCTTCCTGTTTTTGCTCTCTTATTTTTCTTAAATATTCCTCCGGAAATTGCCAGTTTCCCCTGATCGCTTTTACTAGATATTTTGCTTTCTTCTTCTTATTTTCCCATCTTTTCTCTTTGAATTTTAATCACAGTTAAACACGAGGTCTGCTCCTTAATTCTAGTTCTTTTTTCTTTAAACCTTTTTGTTTCTTTAATTATTTTCGTTAAAATCTTTTAGCTCTACGCTTTTCACTGATTCCTGGATTACAAAGATTCTTTTGTTATTATCCTCGGGATCAATGGGGAAAATAAAAAAACCTTTTTTATTAGGATTGTAACCAAGGGTAGTCCCATAAAGTTTTTCACCATCCTTACATGTAACAATTACTTTACGTTGGCTGGGAGTTATTTTGGGTTGCCCTTCAAAGGCTCTCACTTTTTTATAATCTTTATTTCCCTTATGACTTTTTACAAAAAATACTACTTTAAGAGAAGACAATTTTACTTCTACTACATCTTTTTTATCTTCTTCTCTCAATTTTTCTTCTATGTGTAAATAAAAGCTTTCTTTTGTCGGAGAAAAGTTTGAAGTCCGTCCTTTTAATATTTTTCCATTATCTAATTTTACTACAACTTTTTTTCTAAGCATTTATAATCCACCTTTTATTATATCTATTTTTTTAAAATGCTATATTATTACATGTTTCCGAGGGCCTGAGGACCGCTTTATTTATTATTACCATACTTGCATTTTTATCCGCGGAGACGCAATATCTTGTGTCTCATTTAATATTGAATTTTCTTTCTTTTTATTATTTATTTCGAATTTATTCGTTAAGTTATATTTTGTGTTTATTTAATTTGTAATATAGTAATAAGTAATAAATTTTCCGGTTGCATTAATAAATTATGTTAATAACAGGATAAATATTTAAATTCATTTAATTTTTGCTTTCATTTTTATTTTTTTCTCTTTATACATCCTCTGGTCGGCAACATTAATTAAGTCATCCAAGGTTTTCGGCTTACTGGGCAGATATTCGGAGAATCCCATGCTGAATTTTATTTGGTAGTCCTTTTTTATTCTCTTATTTAATTGAGACAAATTCTTTTCCAAACGGCTTCTTATTAGAGAAACTTCTTTTAGGGTGTTGCCCGGAAAGATGAGTAAAAATTCATCTCCTCCCATACGACAGATAATATCAATTTCCCTTAAGGTGGATTTGAATAATTTAGTAACTTCTTTTAAGACCTTATCCCCTTCATCGTGACCAAAATTATCATTTATTGATTTAAATCCATCAATATCCATAAAAGCCAGTAAAAGGGAAGATTTATTACGCTTGGATAATTTAATATGTCTATTAAACAACTCCAGACCATATCGTCGATTATAACAGCCGATCAATGGATCAATGCGGGCTAGTCTTTTCAGCTCTTCTTCTGCCTTTTTACTTTGGGAAATATCCCTGATAATTCCTGTCGCACTCCATTCATCTTTTAATTTTACAGCGGAAAGAGAGAGTGATATCGGGAATTCCTGGCCTTTCTTTCTAATAGCTGATAATTCCAGAGTTTTTCCGATAGCGGGACCTTCCCCGGTTTTTTGAAAAGTCGCAAAACCTTTTTTATGTTGATCATAATACTTAGCAGGAACAATCAATTTATGCAACTCTTTCCCGAACATTTCTTCATTACTATACCCAAACATTTCTACAGCTGCTTTGTTACAATAGTTAATGATGCCATCATTATTGATAAAAAAGATGGCATCATTTGCCGAGGAACTTATGTTGTAAAACTTTTCTTCACTTTCCCGCAATGCTTCTTCCATCTGTTTACGCCGGGTAATATCCACATGGGTACCTAAAAAACGTAATGCTTTACCATTTGAATCGCGAGAGACTAGATTTCCGCGAGATAGCATCCATTTCCATTTACCTGATTTGGTCTTCATGCGGAATTCTGCACTATACTCTTTGGTTTTACCTTCAATACATTCCTGAATATTTTGTAAAACCTGTTCTTTGTCTTCCGGATGTAGAAAATTTTCAAAGCCTTTATCAGTGATGGTTATTTCGCCGGGTTTATAACCAAGCATTTTGTAATACTGGTCACTTAAGTAAAGTTCGTTTGATCTTAAATCCTTGTCCCATACTCCGTCACTGGTGGCATCTAGGGCAAAAGAGAGTCTTTCTCCACTTTCCCGTAAAGCTTTTTGCAATTTTTTACGTTCAGTAATATCAAGACCGATAGCCATTAAACCGATGATTTCACTCTTCTCGCCCTTTAGAGTCTTATCATACCATTCAATCTCCACTTCCCGGCCGTCTTTAGTCACTATGGGATTAATATTACCTTTGGTATATATATCATCTATCGCCTTAAGAAAGAGTTTTTGAGTTTTTATTCTATCCCTTTCCGGCAAGAAAACAGCAAACCAGCTTTTTCCTTTCACTTCTTCTAATTTGTAACCGGATATTTTTTCCATATGATTATTGAAACGGATAATCTTTCCCTCTTTATCCAGGACCAGCACAATAGCCTGGGCGGTATCAATCAGGGTATTGGTAAAGTTCTTTTCTCTGCGCAGTGTTTCTTCTACTTTTTTTCTTTTCTCTATATCTATCTCTAAATCTCTAGTTCTTTCTTCTACTTTTTTCTCCAGATTATTACTGTAGTCTTCCAACTCTTCTCTGGATTTTTTCAAATTAGTGGCCATCTTGTCAAAGGCTCGGGATAATTGCCCTACTTCATCGGAGGAAGGAATTCCGACTTTATAATCTAAGTTTCCTTTGGTTACCTCTTCGGTCCCCTCATGTAATTTTTTCAGGGGTCTGGTGATAGTCCTTGAGATAATGCTAGAGATAAGTATGCTGATTAAAAGGATAAGGGCAAATACTAAAAGGAGGGTATTGGTTATTTGGGTAACCGGGACAAAGGCCTCCTGGGTATTTATTTCGGCTACCAGATACCAGTCCATCTCCGGGATATAGGCATGTACTCTTAGGACATCTTTACCCCGGTAATCCTTAACGATATCTGCCACTTTTTTTAGTTGAGCAGTGGAAAGTTCGGCATCTTTCATTCCTTCTATGTGTTTCAGTTCAACCTTCTGCTTGAGAATAACATCATCTATAAAACGGGAGGGGGTAATCATATAGCCATCACTATTTACCAGATAGACTTCTCCGGTTTGTCCTAAACCGGTGCGGTTGGTAGTTATCTGGAATAATACCTCAGGAGATACTCTAAAAATTATTGCTCCTAAAAATTCAGTATTTTCCGTACTAAAAATAGGAGCGGAAAATGCTATAGTTTTTCTTTGGTTATGAGAAGAGATATAAAGGTCCTTAATGCTGATGCCTTTTCCCTCTCCCAATAAGTAAGATTCAGTACTCTTTTTCCTATCTCTTCTTTTTCACTGGAAGTAATAATGGTCCCTCTTTTATCTAAAATAAAAACATCATAAGTATATTTTGCTGTCTGAACAGTATCATTTAATCTTTTTGTAACTGTATTATATTTTTGCAGGTAACTTACTTCTTCTTTTTCTAATAGGAGAAGTTCTTCGATAATTATACCCACGGATAATTGTTTAACTGTTTCTTTTTTTAAATCAAGAAAGGTCTTTATGTGTTTTGCTCTGGATTGGGTAGTATTTATTAGATTGTTGGTAATTTGTTGTTTGATGATGTTGGTGGATATATTTCTACTAATTAAAATGCTGGTTATAGCTATTATTATTAGAAGTGATATTATAATAAGGGAAATTTTCTTCTGTAATTTCATTATTCTTCTCCTCTGTACCTCCTTTGCAGGGGTCAGCCTGTTGAGACCTGACCCCCTTTACTCTTACTAAATAAAAAGTAAAACCCGGTTATTATTTGTTTTGCGGGATTATTTTTGTTTAATCCTCTTCGAATTTGAATTTTCCTTCTTTAAAAATCTTTACACAGGCATCCACTGCTTCTTTGTTAAACGCCTTACCCCTTTTACTTAAGAGTTCCTCAATTGCTACTTTTAAGCCCAGTGCTGCCCTGTAAGGACGGTCGGAACTCATAGCTTCTACCACATCTGCAACTCGAATAATTTGTGCTTCGATAAGAATATCTCCATCTTTCAATCCATTTGGATAACCTGTACCATCTACGTTTTCGTGGTGTTGAAGTACTGTTTCAGCTATTGGCCAGGGGAAATCTATCTCCTTTAATATTTTGTAACCGGCCTCGACATGTTGTTGAATTAAGCCAAGCTCTATATCACTTATCTTGCCAGGTTTACTAAGAATTTCCGTGGGAATACTTATTTTTCCTATATCATGAACTAGAGAAGCAGTTCTTATCCCTTCTCTCTTTTCTTTTGAAAGGCTCATTTCTTCTGCTATTGCAGTCGCAAGACGGGATACTCTCTCTTGATGACCGGAAATATAGGGGTCCTTAATTTCGATAATCCGAGCAATGGTAAGAATTGTTTTTTCCTGAATCTTTTTAAGTTTCTCAGTCCTTTTTTGAACCATTTCTTCTAAAACATCTTTTTCTGACCGTAATTTATCTTCTGCTTTTTTTATGCGCAGCATTACCTTTACCTGGGAAGCTAATTCATTAGCATCAATGGGTTTGGAAACAAAGGTATCCGCTCCGATTTCCAATCCCTTCACCCGGCTTTTTGAGTCAGTCTTAACCGCAGTTATCATAATAACAGGTATATGTTTTGTCTTAGAATCAGCTTTTAGTTTAGTGCAAACTTCATATCCATCCATCTTGGGCATTTGGATATCCAATAGAACAACATCGGGTAATTCTTTGATTGATTTTTCTATTCCTTCTTCTCCTGTTTGAGCGGTTATTACATCGCATCCTGGAAGCATATTTTTCAGTAAGGCACTAATCGAAATCAGATTATCAAGACTATCATCTATTGCTAATATTTTTGGCATACATTTACTACTTCCTTTCTGGTTTATTTGACTTAGGGTTTTGGTTTACATAATGTTTCAATCATCTACTGTTTTAAATAAAACTTAATTATCGGGTATTCCTTTCTTTTTTATCCATTCATCAATTTTCTCCAGCATCATTTCCGGGTCAATAGGTTTGGAAATATAATCATCGCAACCGGACTCAATGATTTTTTCTCTTTCCCCCTTCATTGCTCTGGCAGTTACTGCTATTACAGGAATATCTTTAGTAGCTTCCTTTTCTTTTAAATATTTTACTACTGTCAGACCATCCATTTTAGGCAT
>Ga0208905_1000707_pt1 | contig 16893 bp, 13 predicted proteins | sample AntAceMetag02UKS_FD_184776 | JGI IMG/M metagenome (GOLD analysis project Ga0208905, IMG submission 184776) | Saline lake microbial communities from Ace Lake, Antarctica - Antarctic Ace Lake Metagenome 02UKS (SPAdes) (version 2) | ecosystem: Environmental > Aquatic > Non-marine Saline and... | reverse complement strand
AACAACAGCGTCATTTGCAGAATGGTACGAGGAAGATAATGTGAGTAAAGATAAAAGATAAAAGTAAAAAGATAAAAGGGAAGAGGTCGGGCATAGAACAACCTCATTTCCTCATCACTTCATTTCTTCATTTCCATACTGCCTCACTGCATCACAATTTTTATTAAAACCAATTGTAATGACTGGTAATGAACAAAAGGGAAACTCAAAAAAACTATTCCTCCTTGATGCTTATGCATTGATATACAGAGCATATTATGCATTTATTCATAACCCTGTTATAACATCAAAAGGATTAAATACTTCTGCAATTTATGGTTTTATTAACTCATTGAATGATATAATAATCAATCAAAAACCTTCACATATTGCAGTGGTTTTTGATCCTCCTTTTCCTACTTTCAGACATAAAATGTATAAAGAATACAAAGCCAACCGGGAGGCGACTCCTGAAGATATAAAGAAATCAATTCCGTATATAAAAAAGATAATTTCAGCTTACAACATACCGATTCTGGAAGTGGAAGGATATGAGGCAGATGATACTATTGGAACTGTTGCGAAAAAGGCAGAAAATAAGGGTTATAAGGTTTATATGATGACTCCTGATAAAGATTTTGCACAGCTTGTATCAGATAATATTTTTATTTATAAACCGGGAAGAGGCGGAGCAAAAGCAGTTATTTGGGATAAGGAAAAAGTTAGAGAGAATTTTTTGGTAGAACGCCCGGAGCAGGTAATTGAAGTACTTGCTCTTTGGGGTGATGCCTCAGATAATGTGCCAGGTGCCCCGGGAATAGGTGAAAAAACATCAAAAAAGCTGATATCAAAGTATGGCGGAATAGATGAAATATTTAAAAACATTGAACAATTTAAAGGAAAGCAAAAAGAGAATCTGATAGAATATCGTGAACAGATTGAATTATCAAGAAAACTGATTGAAATCCCATTGGATGTTCCTGTTGATTTCGATGAAAAAGCAATGAAATCAAAAGATCCTGACAAAGAAAAACTCAGGGAAATATTTCAGGAATTGGAATTCAAAAGCTTCCTTTTCCGGTTGAATAATGGGGATGAAATACCGGCAAAAAAATCAGAAATAGTAGAACAGGGGTCTTTGTTTTCCGGTCCTGATACAGGAATAGTGAAAATAAATAATATCAGGAAAAACATTAAGTCAATCCCGCATAATTATATTTTAGTTGATACAACCGAAAAACAAGAAACGCTTATAAGTAAACTAAATGAACAAAACCAGTTTTGTTTTGATACCGAAACAACCGGGTTGGATACTATCAAAGATGAACTGATTGGTATTTCTTTTTGTTGTGAAAGCCATGAAGCATACTGGCTTCCTGTTGATGAGGATAAGGGGAAATCTGAAGAAGTACTTGAGAAATTTAAACCGATATTTGAAAATGTAAAAATTGATAAAATTGGACAGAACCTGAAATTTGACATTAAGGTTCTGCGGAAAAGAGGGATTGTTGTAAAAGGTACTTTGTTTGATACAATGATTGCCCATTACCTTATTAAGCCTGAAGGAAAACATGGACTGAATGATCTTGCCGAGGATTACCTGAATTATACTTCTGTTAAAATAGAAGAATTAATAGGAGTAAAAGGGAAAAATCAGGCAAATATGCGATCAGTTCCACAAGAAAAGATTAAAGAATATGCTGCCGAGGATGCAGATCTGACCTGGCAGATAAAAAGGGTTCTTGAAAAGGAACTTAAAGAGAAACACCTTGAAGTACTTGCAGGAAAAATTGAAATGCCACTTGTATATGTATTATGTGACATGGAAATGAATGGATTTAAGATAAATGTTGATGTGTTAAAAAAATACTCGGCAATATTAAAAGTTGAATTACTGGATATTAAGAACAGGATCTATAAACTTGCTGATATCGAATTCAATATTTCTTCACCGAAACAACTGGGCGAAATATTGTTTACAAAATTAAAAATTGATTCTAAAGCAAAAAAGACAAAAACCGGGCAATATTCTACAAGCGAAGATGTGTTACAAAGACTTGTAAACAAACATGAAATTGTATCTAAAGTATTAGAATTCAGATCGGTTAGTAAATTGCTTTCAACTTATGTTGAAAAACTACCGGAGTTGAAAAATAGCGTAACAGGAAAAATTCATTCTTCTTTCAATCAAACAATTACAGCTACGGGTCGCTTGAGCTCAAATAACCCGAATTTGCAAAATATACCAATAAGGGAAGAAAGAGGGAGGGAAATAAGGAAAGCCTTTATCCCGTCGGATGCACAACACATTCTTATTTCTGCTGATTATTCACAGATAGAGTTAAGAATAATGGCACATATGAGTGGCGACAAAAATATGATTTATGCTTTTAATACAGGTGAGGATATTCATGTCTCAACAGCAGCAAAAATACAAGGAATCTCACCTGGAGATGTTACAATGGAAATGCGCGGAAGAGCTAAAACAGCCAATTTTGGCATTATCTATGGAATTTCTGCTTTTGGACTGAGCCGGAGAATGAATTTCCCGGTGTCTGATGCTAAAGAATTTATTGAGGAGTATTTTAGAACTTATCCGGGAGTTAAAAAATATATGGATAAGAGCATAGAAAGAGCAAGGGAGAAAGGATATGTGCAAACTATTATGGGCAGAAAAAGGTATTTGCCTGATATCCTTTCACGTAATTCTGTTGTAAGGGGATTTGCAGAAAGAAATGCAATAAATGCCCCAATTCAGGGATCTGCAGCTGATATTATTAAGATAGCAATGATCAATATTCATAAAAAGATAGAGGAAAAACAGTTGAAATCCGGAATGATATTGCAGGTTCATGACGAACTGGTTTTTGATGTTCCGGAAAAAGAAATTGATATACTTAGTGATATTGTGGTTAGTGAAATGCAAAATGCTGTTAAATTGGATGTGCCTCTTACGGTTGACTGGGGTAAGGGTAGAAACTGGCTTGAAGCACACTGAGGAAGAAAAGAGGGAGCGAGGGGGCGAGGGGGCGAGAGGGCGAAAGGGCGACTGGGAGAAAAGGAGAAGAGGTGATGAGGTGATGAGGTGATATTGCCGACTGCCGACTGCCGACTGCGGATTAAATTCTATTGATAATTTGGATTTAGAATGTTAGTATATCTATTTGTGTCTTCAAGTATTTCATGTGCTTTATCTATCTGTTCATCATAAGGCAATGAAGACTGGATCATACCTGAACGGTAATAATAACGGTCAACAATAGATTCTTCAAGAAGGATTTTGATCTCGTCACTAAAAGCATTCATGTCTTGTTCAAGATCACGGGAAAGTTTCTTTGAAAGTGCTGTGAATTCGTTCTCGGAAAATTGGTAATACTTTTCATTTTTTGCAATTTCTTTCAATGTAAGCAATGCCTGATCTGTTTTAGTCTCATAATTAAAGTTTTGTTCCTTAACAAAAGCAATAAAATCATTATAAATAGAATCAGTAAGCTCAAAATCACCAGGAGGAAGTATCGAGTCATGTGACAGATAATACCGGGTTGAAAAATCAAAAAACATAAAACCGGTAAAAAGTTCAATAGTAAGCTGGCTGGGATCGGGCTTAAGAATTTCAATATCAGGAGAAATACCACCACCGTCATAAACTAATCGGTCATTTTTTGTTTTATATTCTGAAATAAGGGAATCGGGTATATGCCCCACGCTTCCATCCTCATTACGGTGGGAATAATCCAGTGCCTGGATACAGCGGCCGCTGGGAATATAATATTTTGCTGTTGTAACCTTAAGTCGTGAATTATAGCTTAAAGGACGTGTGGTTTGAACAAGACCTTTCCCAAAGGTACGTGTGCCGATAATTACCGCCCTGTCAATATCCTGAAGAGCACCGGCAACGATTTCTGATGCTGATGCAGATCCCCGGTTTACAAGAACAACAAGGGGAATTTGAGTATCAACGGGAAGATTCTTTGCCCTGTATGTTTCGTCGAATTGTTTTACTTTACCCTTGGTACTAACTATTTCCTGTCCTTTTTCAACAAAAAGATTTGACACGTTAACTGCCTCGATTAGTAAACCTCCAGGATTTCCACGTAAATCAAGGATTAATGATTCCGGGGAATATGTTTTCTTAAGATCAGTAAGAGCATTTTTAACATCTTTAGAGCAATCCTGTGTGAAGTTTGAAAGACGGATATAACCAATATTTTCATCAAGCATGCCATAATAAGGAACACCGGTGATATGGATTTTTTTACGGATAAATGTAATTGTAAAAAGCTCATCAAGTCCATACCGCTTAATGGTTACTCTAACTTCAGTGTCAGGCAAACCTTTTAAAAGGTCACTTACTTTGCTAAGAGCCAATCCCTCAATAGATTTACCATCTATCTCACGGATGATATCTCCTGCTTTCAGTCCGGCTAAATCTGCCGGGAAATCTTTATATATCTCAGAAATAATTGCAAAATCACCACTTTTTCTAATCAACGAACCGATACCTCCGTATTTACCTGTAGTTGCAAAATTAAAATCTTCAATATCTGATTCCGGGATATAAATAGTATAAGGATCAAGTGATTGAAGCATTTCATTAATACTTTTTTCAATCAGTTTTTCCGGGTTAATATCATCGACATAAAAGACATTAAGCTCCCGGAAGAGGGAATAATAAATATCAAGATTTTTTACAAGCTTAAAATCCCTGTCTTCATTAAATGATACAAGACCGGCAGTAAAAGCAATGATAATTAAAGCAATAATACCTGCTTTCCTAAATGTTCCAATCCGTAATAAATTCATATGTTTGAAATTTTTATTATATCTGTTTATATCAAAACGGGGCAAAGATAGAAATCATTTCTTTTTGAAAGAAAAATGATAAGGTACCGGATCATAGCCATGACCACCCCATGGATTGCAACTTATTACTCTTCTAATTGCAAGCCAGCTTCCTTTAAAAGGACCATGTTTTTTAAGTGCCTCAATACTATATGCCGAACATGTTGGGGTATACCGGCATGAGGAATGAAACAATGGTGAAATTACCCGCTGATAGATTTTTACTAATCCAATGAGTATATTAATTAATAATGTTCTCATAGGTTTTTAATGAAATATTGAAATGCGGATATAACACCTTTTTCAATTGACACATAATCCATGATTTGGTTTTTGCGGTATATGATAATAAAAACAAGTCCAAAGTTTTTACTATCCAGAAATTTATAAAGAATATGTTTGTTAAGGCGATATGCCTCAAGAGTTCTTCTTTTGATAATATTTCTGTCAACGGCACGTTTAAATAATTTTTTCGATACACTAATAGCAACTTGAGCGGGATACTTTTTTCCAGGACTTGTTTTTTCCCAGATAATAAGAAATGGTTGAGAGTGGAAAGGCCGGCCAAGTTTAATTAATTCGGTGAAAGCTTTTTTACTTCTGAGTTTCTCACTCTTTTTAAAGGTAGTTTTCATAAAACCTTCAAGTCCCTGGATTACTAAGTTCTCTTTTTAATTAGAACTAATTACTTTTTTTTATTATAATTTTCAATATATTGTTCAAGAGCCATAGTCATAGATGGGGCACTGGAACTGGGAGCTACAATATCAGGAATTAATCCGGCATCCTTAGCTGCTTTTATTGTGGTGGGGCCAAAAGAAGCGATTTTTGTATTATTTTGCTTAAAATCAGGAAAGTTTTCGAATAATGACTTAATTCCGGAAGGACTGTAAAAAACAAGCACATCGTAATTTACATTACTTAGATCTGATAAATCACTGCAAACAGTACGATAAAGTATAGCTTTGGTGTAATTGATTTTGTTATTGTCAAGAACTTTTGAAATATCTTTTTTGTGAGAGTCAGACACAGGAACAAAATATTTTTCATTCTTGTGTTTATTGATTAGATCCATTAAATCAATAAGGCGACTTTTGCCGAAAAATATTTTTCTTTTCCTATAAACAATATATTTTTGAAGATAATAGGCAGTTGATTCTGAAGTACAAAAATATTTCATCGAATCAGAAATAGTAACTCTCATTTCTTCACAAATTCTGAAAAAATGAACAATCGCGGTCCTGCTGGTAAAAATTACTGCTGTATAATCGGATATATTAATACGAGTCTTACGAAATTCTTTCGCATGAATTGACTCAATATGAATGAAAGGACGAAAATCAATTTTAAGGTTATTTTTCTTTGCCAGCTCAGAATAGGGTGATTTCCCATTCTTTGGCTCGGGCTGCGATACTAAAATCTTTTTTATTTTCAAAACACCAAATTTTTATTTCCCTGTTATTATATTGTAAATCAAGCCATTAAAAAATTTCTGATGTATTTAAAGAAAACCAGAACAGGTACGAATTCGAGCATACAAAGGTATAAAAACAAATATAATAGAGAAATCTTTTTTATAGTAAATATTTTTATACCCCTGATAATGCGAAGAATGTAACCTAAAATTATTATGCCGGCACCAGCGAAAATAGTAACAGGTGTTATCCGGTAGTCAGCATAAGGAATTACTATTAGAAATGGAAATAAAACAAGTCCCGTTATTCTTGTATAAATAAAAATATTATGCAAATATTCCGCAAAGATTTTGTGTGTTTGAGATATATATCCAACTATTTTACCGGTAATATATCGAAGCAAATAAACAACAAATACGAAACCTGTAAATATCAGGAATGCTTTAATTCCATCCGGATGGACAAGTGTTAAGTTAAAATGTTGGGTTGACAGGTAAATAAAAAGACCGGCATTTACATAAAAAACAAAATCCATAATCAGAAAAGCCTTATGTGTCAGGGTGCTTTTATCGAGAAAAAGATTATGAGAAATCTGGTAATTGAAAATGGAGCTAATAGTGGCGGATAACACTTTATTATAAAATAATTTGACCCATACAAGGAGAATAAATGAGAATAACATTATCCCCAGAACCCAATCATGCCAAAGGGAAGGTATTTCTTCACGGGTTTGATAATTGTTCTGATTTTTAGCCGGGATCTCAGTTACGACCCGGGTTGATATATTATCAATTGTTTTTTCTGATGAAAGAAACAGATGTTTATTGTGAGAACCCTTTATAAAACTATGTTCCCACATGTTTTTAAAAAACAGCGGTTTTATACCATGATTTTCACTTATTGTAATAATAATATCTGATGAATCAGGCTGAAAGACAGATCTGTTTTCTTCCGGGATGATTCTTTTTTGCTGAGATTTTGTTATAGAGATTTTGTGTATTGAATCAACTTTTTCCTGATGTTGTTGTTCCCTCTCAAAAATTTGCAGAGCCTCCTGAATGGAGTATTGTTTAATTTCAGATCCTGAGATAGTATCTTCAGAAATCACTGTGTCCTGAATGAGAACGGCTGTTGTATCCTGAGTCAGAATTTTGGGGATAGTATCAACAGGCGTATGAATTTGCGTAGTATCCTGTAGTTGTATATTATCTGCGCTGTTTCCCATTTACCCCCTGATTATATAAATACGGAGCAAAGATAAGGAAATTAGAGATCATTCTTTTAAGCCATAAAATCAAAAATAGGGAATAACTTCTTTTTCGGGATTTTCAAATTGTGAAATTTCTTTAAGCAGGTTATTTGCCAGACTGCTTGCACCGATACGAAAAAGACCGGACGTGATCCATTTTTCACCCAGAACCTCTTTTAGAATTTGAAGATAGTTGATGGCTTGTATTCCTGTGGAGATTCCACCCGCAGGCTTAATGCCCGTTTTCCTTCCGGTTTTTGTTTCAAAGTCGCGGATTGATTCTGCCATAATTCTGAATGCTTCAGTAGTAGCAGCCGGTTGAAGTTTGCCTGTAGATGTTTTAATAAAATCGGCTCCTGATTCCATAGCAAGGATAGACGCCTTGCTTATTTGGTAAGGGGTAAGTGCTCCCGTCTCAAGGATTACTTTAAGGGGGTGGTCACCTATTGTTTTTTTGATCTGATAAATTTCCGAAGAAACTTCTTTTTCTTTACCGGACAAAAACTTTCCAATGGAGATAACGATATCTATCTCATCAGCTCCGGCTTCCAGTGCCATCATTGTTTCTCTTTTCTTAATTTCAATAAAAGTTTGTGATGATGGAAAACCTGCTGAAACGGAAACAATTTTTATACCGGGGGCATTAAGGTTTTCTCGAACAATTTCAACCAGTGAAGGATAAATACAAATTGCTGCAACATTAGGAATGTCAGGATATTGCTTAGTGAAGCCATTCACCTTAAGGCACATTTTTATTATCTTTTCTTCTGTATCTGTTGAATTAAGACTTGTAAGATCAATAAATCCGAACAAGGTTTTCAAATTGGCAATAGAGTATAATTCATTTTTCATTGTGAAATATATTTATTGTAGATTCATATTCAATTGATTTCCATTTTTCCGCGTGCCAGCGAAGCAAAAATTCCAACTGTGCAGAGAAAGGTGAATATTATAAATGAAATTTTCATTACCTGCAAAAAATCATCAAAATGCTCCGGATTGATTTCAACTTTCCCAAGGAACAGTGAAAACAGCATCAGTACTATGCCCATGCTGAGCATCTGTCCTACCATTCGCATAGTGCCAACCGATCCGGATGCAATACCATTTGTAGGACCGGTATTGATAGAAATCCCGCAACCCAATGAGGAAATAGTAAAGCAAATAATGCCGTAGGTAAATTTTTTTTTCCGGCTGCTTATATACCTGTTTTCCTGGTAAGTTCATTTTAGGCACATCTTAATAATCTTTATTTTTTGTGTCGATAATAATAGTAACAGGACCATCATTAACCAGTGAGACCTGCATCAATGCTCCGAATTCACCTGTTTTTATTTCCTTCTCAAGGTAAAAACCAAGTTTTTCCACGAATTTATTATATATAGGAATGGCAATATCAGGTCTGGCGGCTTTGATATACGATGGTCTGTTACCTTTTTTTGTTTTCGCGTGAAGTGTAAACTGACTTATGACCAGTATCTCGCCATCAATATCAGCAACAGACAAATTCATTACACCATTTTTATCATCGAATACCCTTAACTGGATAATTTTTTTACATAACCAGTTAATATCCTCTTCACCATCATCATTTTCAATACCAAGAAAAATAAGCAATCCCTGACCGACAGAAGAGTGATTTTTATTAATGATTTCAACGGCGGCATTTTTAACTCTTTGTATTACAACACGCATAATAGAAATATTTGGTTTCAGAAAGATTTATTATATGCCTAAAACAAAGCAGAAAAGTTTCCTGAGTTTATTGATTCCTAGTTAATTTCAAAAATAGTAAAAATGAGTAAATGGGAAAAGTTAATTTTAGACATTAATTAATTTTATTTTACTTAATAATTCTTAATTTAGCTCTATAAAACCATTTATTAATATAAACAGAAAAAAAATAACCATGAGCAACGAAAAATTTAGTTTTCAGAATTTTATTGAGGATTCAAAAAATGCTGTTTTGAGCCCCAAAGAGTATTTTACTACACTAAGTATTACCGGTGGCTTTGGCGAACCGGTTATTAAAGCAGTTATATATGGGTTTATCGCAGGTATTTTTGCTTTGTTGTGGAGTCTTCTCAATATCTCTGACGGATCAGGGTTGGGAAGTTTATTTGGCGGAGCTGTTGGCATAATGGCTTTTATTGGTGCAATAATAGGCGCCCTGATTGGTCTGTTTATAGGAGGGGTTATTGTTTTGATTATTTCTGCTATATGCAGTGGATCAAATAATTATGAGGCAAATGTAAGAGTAGTAGCCGCGATGATGGTCCTTACGCCAATTAATGCTTTTTTGAATGTCTTTAATGGTATAAGTCCGGCGCTTGGGGGTATAATTGGACTTATTGTAAACCTTTATGGGTTATGGATGCTATACCATGCACTTAACCAAACCTTGAAAGCAAAGGAGGAAACATCAAAAATAATTGCATTAGTTTTAGGGGCTTTAGTATTGTTATTTGCAATTATAGGCTTTGGCACGTGAAAAAAATTGAATAAGTGGAGGAATATGAAAAATCTGCAAAAAAATTGGCAGAAAACTATAAAGCTTGGAGATTATGAAAATATCTCAAAAGAATATGAAAAAGCTGCAAAAAAAATGGCTGAAAACTATGAGGATGTAGCAAAAGAAATGGCGGATGGAACGGAAGAAATTGCAGGTGAAATATCAGAAATATATGGGGGTACTGAAGAAGATTATGAATTTGAAATGGCAAACGGGGAAACAGTGGAACCAATTAATCCTGTTTCAGTAACCATGGCATTAAAAAGTCTTGATGAGGACAATGATTTTGCAATACTCAGTAAAGGTGATTCATTCGTGCAAGCAGCTGTTGGAGAAGAGGGTTACGTTGTTGAATACAAAGATGATTCGGGTTATTTCAGGAGTGTAGAACAGAGTATATCTTATGAAAAGGTTGTAGTTATGTTCCTTGGATTCCTTAGTGACGATGATTCATGGAAAGAGATAACAGAATGGGAAACGGCGGAATAACAATAATTAGAGAAAGAAAAAAACCTGAAGTTTATGCTTCAGGTTTTTTTGTTATTAATTTCTTTATGGTTACGTATCAGAAGTCATTATAAAGAACGGCTTCATTTCAAAGCTATGATAAAAAGGGCGTAATCTTTTTGTATTATAATGAGTATCTATCTGAACGATCTTTTTGGTGTTAGCAATAACATCAATAGGAACATTATCATATCTTCCGTTTGTAAGTACAACAAGACGTCCGTGTATCTTTTTCAGAATCAGATCGAGTGCCAGATTACCGAATGCCATAGGGACAATTGAATCCAGGGCATCGGGATCACCTCCCCTTACCATATAGCCTAGTTTCTGGGTAATTGTATTGATCGTTTTCCCTTTATTATATTCAGGAGATAGCTTTTTTAGCTCTGCTGAAACAAGGTCGCCGATACCACCAAGTTTAGCATGCCCGAAGGCATCTTTTTCGCTGTTTTGGAAAGTCATTTCACCTCCTTTATACATTGCCCCCTCTGAAACTAAAACAACAGCATAGTTGCTTGGGTTATTATTACGGTCTTCGACAAGTAATTTTGTTAGATTATTAATGTCAAATTTATATTCCGGAATTACACAACGGTTGGCAGCGCCTGCCATAGTTGGTAACATAGCGGTAAAACCGGCATATCTGCCAAATACTTCCAATACTAAAAATCGTTCATGGGAGCCCGCAGAGGTTCTCAAACTATTTGTCATCTGAATGGTCCTTGTTACACAAGTACTGAATCCAATACAATAATCAGTTCCGGGAACGTCATTATCCATTGTTTTTGGTATAGCAACAACCTTAACACCTTCTTTATAAAGTCGTACTCCATAACTTAAAGTATCATCCCCGCCAATTGGTATAAGGTAGTCAATTCCCAGCCACTCAAGGTTTTTTATTACTTCAGGAGTAAGATCATTTATCTCCTTATTATATGTATCTTTTAAATGATCAGGAACATCGTCTTTTTGCATATGGCTGGGGCGTGTACGGGAAGAATGCAGAAAAGTTCCCCCTGTCCTGCCTGCTTTGTCAACAATATCATCAGTAAGAACCATGGAACAAGCTTTATTATTTGCTTTTTTGTCGCGGACCAGTTCAATTATTCCCCTCCATCCTCTTCGTAAACCGATTACCTTGTAACCTTCACGGTTAGCACGGATTGTAATTGCGCGAATTGCCGGATTTAATCCGGGAACATCACCTCCACCGGTTAGAATACCGATTACCCCGTTTATTTTTTTTGTATTTACCATAACTATATTAAATTAATTTATAAAAAAAGTGTCTGTTTTTAAACCTGATAGAATCTATTGATTAATTATTTATTGTGATCGTATCTGTTACCGCCCTTCAACATTAAAAAGGTTTGTGTTTTTCTCAATAGTTCTGATCATAAACCATATAATTAACCCGGTGAAGAAAATAATAATCCATCTTAATTCAGGATACCAGTTTCCTGTAATATGATAGTTTCTAACAATGGCAAGGATGGTAAAAGCATAAATAATATTCCCAAAACCATTATATTCTCTTTTAAAAATGTTTTTCCAGGAAAATGGTAAATTACCGGGAGCCCATTTAGAAAAAGCCGGGAAAAAGGAGGGGGTTTTAATAGCCCATTCTTCATATTCCTTTCCAAATTTTCGTTTAAGGAATTGTTCTTCGGCAAACATAATCCGTTCATAATACAACCAGAATGCAAGGATGAAAATTACAACAAAAAATGGTGATTCGGTAAATAGAGACAATCCAAGCCAGATAACAAAATTGCCTAAATACAATGGATGCCTGACAATTGAATAAATTCCTGTAGTGTTAACAACTTCAGCTTTTTGACCCTTGATATTTCTGCCAGATGTATTCTTGGGAGTATGCCCTATAGTAAATGCACGGATTGCAAGTCCCAGAAAACTAATAAAGAGATATACAATATCTGTTATTAGGAAATTGCGACCAGGATTTAATTCGTTAAACATCAAAACAACTATACCGGCAATAAGTAACCCTACAGGCAGATATCCCCTTCTTTTAAAAAGCCAGTTTCCCGATTGTTCAAACTCTTCGGTTAGTGCCATATATCATCATGTGTGTTAGGATGCAAAAATAAGAAAAAGAAAACTATATCAATGAAATTTAAATGCTAAGAGGTTAAAATATGCGAAATTAATCAGTCGGCAATCCACAGTCCACAGTCGGCAATCTGAAGACCGGCCTATTGAATGTTTATTTGTTATTTGATGCTTGCTTTTTGTGATTTATTTACATTTATTATTGTGTTATAATTATTTAATTATTATCTGCTTTTTTGAAGACTGTTGACTGCCGACTGCGGACTTGAAATTGCAAAGTATGACGAAAATAGCTTACGATTAATAACTAAATTAACTGTCAAAGTTAAATTTCCTTTGATTATAATAAGCAAGAACAGCAAGAGAGAAAATTATCGCTATTAAGTAATAAACCAGATTAGGAATTGGAACAGGATCACCACCTGCGTAGGAATGAAGTCCGCTGAGGTAATAATTAACACCGAAATAGGTCATAAGAATTGAACTATAACCAAGCAATGAAGCAAGATTAAAAGTAAAAGTCTTTTTTAAACCGGGGACAAATCTCATATGAAGAATAAATGTGTAAACAATGATAGAAATTAAAGTCCAGGTTTCTTTAGGGTCCCAGCCCCAGTATCGTCCCCATGATTCATTTGCCCATATAGCACCAAGCAGAGTCCCTATTGTGAGCAAATAAACACCAACAATCATAGTTTGTTCAGCAATACCGGTAAGTTCAGAAATCTTGATTTTTATTGTTTTATGTTTTTTTTCTGTTTGAAGCAGGTATAAAATAAGGTTTAAAAAACCAAGTATTGCTGCAAGAGCCAGAAAGCTATAACTGGCAGTGATCATAGAGACATGAAATGTTAGCCAATAGGATTTCAAAACGGGAACAAGATTGGTTATTTCAGGATTCATCCAGCTAAGATGCGCAACAAATAGAGCAAGGGCTGCAAGAATTGAAGTACCGGAAAGAATAATAAGTGTTTTCCTGGTGAAAATAAAACCTGCAAGCATAGTAACCCATGCAATATAGATCATAGATTCAAACCCGTTGCTCCATGGAGCGTGACCTGAAATATACCAGCGGAGTGCCAATCCGGAAGCATGTCCTGTAAAACACAATATCAGTAAACCGACAATAACTTTGGTTATTAAACCGGTCTTTAAATTCACATAGAGAATTTTAATGACCGTGATAATAAGCAACAAAAGTCCTAAAAACAGATAAAGCGGAAAAAGACGTTTAAAGAAGTCAAGCTTATAATACAAAATCTCCAATGAAATTTTTGCTTTTCCCGGATAAAGAGAACCGGCACCCTGTTTCTGATAATTTTTAATTGCTTTCAACAAGTCATCTTTATCTCCATTGAAATCATTAGGAATGGGATTGTGTAACGATTGAAGATAAAGCCCGAATATATTTTTAGCAAAAACTGAATCATGTGAGGGAACATAAGCAAATGCTTCCGCCGGAGTAAACCACCTGAAATTTTCATTTTCAGCACCGGGGAAAATTTTTAGAAAACGGTTAGTATAAATCATGTATGAGATATTTACCCTTTCATCAACAGAGATAATATCTTTATCAAACCTGGTTTTTTCTGCAGGTTGTTTCTTATAAGCTGCATCAATATATGGAGTAAGCTTGTAGACACCACCTTTTGATTTATCAATAAAATCACGGTATGCAGCAATATTTCCTGATATTCCTAAAATTATTGATATTTCAGGATTAGAAACTTTTATTAGCGGAACTCCCTGCCAGAAATATGGATTAGATAGCATACCCAGATAAACCTGATTCGGATCCAATCCGTAAATGTTTTCTTTTCCTGTGAGTTTTCTCAGGATATCAGAAGTAAATGTATTTATTGGCTTGATTCTTCCTCCTTTATCCTGAATAAGAAGGGATGCGAACTGATTTGCATGTTTTTTTGATATTATTTGATTTTCCCTGATATTAATATCCTGTCCGTAAGTAAAACCGGCAGCCAGGAAAAACAGAAACATCAATACAGGTATGGAATTTTTGAAAACGCCTGATGCTGTTTTTTTCACCTTTGTATTTGACAAAGTATAAAATCGGCTTTTTTTATTGAAGAGAGATAAGAACATTCCAAGAGAAAGTAGAAAATAACCGGTATAAGTAACAAAAATACCCGGGCCGTCGTGGTTCACAGATAAAATAGTTCCTTTTTCGTCATTATCGTAAGATGATTGATAAAACCGGTATCCTTTGTATTTTAGAATATGATTCATATATATCCTGAAGGGGATAGTTATATTTTCTTTGTGATCAAAAAGAATTACTTCACTGGCATAGGATGAAGGACTCATTGATCCGGGGTATCTGTCAAGTACAAAATCCGATAATTTCAACTCAAAGGGAAGCATTATTGGAGCTCCTTCTGAGATCATAATATTATTTGTTTCACCTTCCCGGATATGTATTATCCCTTCATAACCCAGATATCGGGTTATTGCAGCTCCCAGTAGTATTACCAGGAATGCAATATGAAAGATAAAAACAGTAAGTTTCCCCTTTTTCCAGGATTTAAAACGAAATATTATCCCAGTAAGGTTGAAAGTAAAAATCAATAAAAGCAATTCGAACCAACGAGCTGCATATATCCTTTCCCTGGCCACTTGTGATCCGAAATCATTTTCAATAAAGGTTGCCAGTGCGGCTGAAACAGCAATCAGGATAAGTATAATTGCCATCAGTTTATATGAAAAGATAAAATCGGCTATTTTTTTCATTATCAATACATTTCGCGATTAAAAAGAACCTTTGTAAATACTAAGTATCTTAAGTTTGGAATGCTCAAAATGGCTAATCTCATTATACTTTGCGTTATTAAGTCGGCAATCTTCAGTCGGCAAAATGAATACCAGACTATTTAATGTTAGTAAATAAAATCAAACAATTTTTGATTTTTGTCATTTGTGATTTTTTACATTTTTTATTGTGTATTAATTATTTGATTGTCAATTATTTGATTGTCGACTGCTAACTGTTGACTGCCGACTGTCGACTGCTGACTGTTGACTGCCGACTGTCGACTGCTGACTGTTGACTGCCGACTGCTGACTGTTGACTGCCGACTGTCGACTGCCGACTGCTGACTGATTATTAATGCTTAGTCCTGTTAAGCCACATATTTTCTGACGAGATCCAGTTTTTATTAATTTGTTGGATCAATTCCGGGAAATTAAAACTTTCCATTCTTTAAAGAAGTTTGAGATTTGAAGTTTGAGCCGTTTTTTTTATCCTTTCCCAGGCATTTTCAACATGTTTTGCAGTTACATATGTTTGTGAAACAACCATTCTAATTACAAAGTTGCCTTTAATTTTTGTATGCGTGAGGTACAATTTCCCGGATTTATTAAGTATGTTAAGAAGCTTTTCGTTTAAATTATTCAGTTCTTGTGATTTAATAATATTCCCCGGATTAAATCTAAAACAGACCGTATTTAATGTAACCGGTGCCATCAATTCAAAAAACTTTTCTTTTTCAATATTTTTTTTCAGCCACTGAGCCAGAGAAACATGAAGCCGGATCTTTTCCTGCAATCCTTTTACACCAAAACTACGGATAACGAACCATAATTTAAGCCCCCTGAATCTTCGTCCGAGCGGTACCCCCCAGTCGCGGTAATCATTTACCTTACCCCTGGATTTGGTTTTCAAATATTCGGGAAGTATTTCAAATGTTTTCAACAGTGTTTTTTTCTCTTTAACGAAATAGACCGAACAGTCGAAATTAGTAAACATCCATTTATGCGGGTTAAAAACAAAACTATCCGCCTGTTCAATACCGTCAATCATCCACCGGAATTCAGGAAGCAGCAAAGCTGTTCCTGCAAGTGCAGCATCAACATGAAGCCAGAGGTTATGTGCTTTACATATCTGCCCTACCTCTTTCAGGGGATCAATGGCAGTTGTGCCTGTTGTACCAAGGGTAGCCACAACACACATCGGGTGATACCCCTTATTAAGATCATCCATAACAGCCAGACCTAATTTTTCCGGATCAATTCTTAATTTATCATCAGTAGCTACTTTAACAAGGTTTTCTTTCCCAAGTCCGGCAATTTTTACTGCCTTCTCAATTGACGAATGAGTTTCAGTGGAGCAATATACCCTCAATCTGTTTTCTTTTCTTAAACCGGCTTTATTTACCCTGTAGCGGGTTGTTTTTTCCCGTGCAGTAAGCAGGGCTGCCAGTGTTGATGTAGAGGCAGTGTCCTGAATAACACCTTCAAAAAATGTTGGCAGCCCGATCATATCTTTGAGCCAGTTCGTTACTCTCTCCTCAAGCTCTGCC
>Ga0208905_1000706_pt1 | contig 16925 bp, 20 predicted proteins | sample AntAceMetag02UKS_FD_184776 | JGI IMG/M metagenome (GOLD analysis project Ga0208905, IMG submission 184776) | Saline lake microbial communities from Ace Lake, Antarctica - Antarctic Ace Lake Metagenome 02UKS (SPAdes) (version 2) | ecosystem: Environmental > Aquatic > Non-marine Saline and... | reverse complement strand
AATCCTCCTTTAAGATAAATGTTAATATAGCAACTAAAAGGGCACCGTACTACGATTCCTAAAATATCAACGTATTCGCAGTAAAATCAAGTATTTATAAAAATGGCAGCAACCTAATCGTCTACCAGTGCCTAAATTTCTGGTCCATTTCATGGGCGATCTTCATCAACCCCTTCATTGCGGCAAAGCGGAAGACCGGGGGGGAAACGACGTTCCGGTCAGCTGGCAGAACCAGGAGACCAACCTCCACGCGATCTGGGACAGTCTGATTTTCAGGGAAAGGACAGGAACCGTTACCACCTGGGCACGTTGTCTTCAGGCTGAATTAACCCCCGGGGAGCGTGCGGCCATAATGAAGGGCCGACCCTACGACTGGATGGTCGAATCCCATCTCATCGCCCGGGACTTTTGTTACGCCCGTCTCCCCCGGAGCGCCAGCTCATTCCGGGAAGCCAAAAATCCGGAACTCTCCGGCGCTTACGCCCGGGAGGCCCAGCCGATTGGTCGCCGACGCGTGGTTGAAGCCGGCCTGCGGCTGGCCAAGGTACTGAATGAGATTTTCAGTAGCGGACCCGCGGGCGCCCAGGTGAAATAAGCAGGGATAACGGGAAAAGGGGGCCAGTCCGTGCATATGTGCATAATCATTATTAACTGAAGCAAAAATTGCATAAATGCACGGACTGACTGACTGACCCCTATATGGAAATTTACCTTGTATTATTAAACGGTTAGCTTTATTATAACCTTGTATTTTTAAAAACTCAACAAAATATGGTATTATTGTGAAAAGGTCGATCGATCGTAAACTTCTGGATTGGAAAACCAGCGCCCGACGCAAGCCCTTGATCCTTCGAGGAACGAGACAGGTCGGAAAAACGTACTCCATCACCAGATTCGGGGAAGAACAATTTGAATCCATCGCGCTGGTCGATCTGGAACGAAATCCTGACTGGCATCGAGTTTTTCAAGGTGACCTGAACCCGAGACGGGTGTGCGCGGACCTTGAAATCCTGCTGGGTCGAAAAATCACTCCCGGCAAAACCCTGCTCTTTATTGATGAGATCCAGGCCTGCCCCCGGGCGATCACGGCCCTCCGCTATTTCCATGAAGATTTACCGGAGCTTCACGTAGTAGCCGCGGGATCGCTGCTTGAGTTCGCCATGGAAGAACTTTCTTTCCCAGTCGGGAGGGTGCAATTTCTCCATCTTTCACCTCTCACGTTCGCGGAATACCTCCTGGCCATCGGCAATGAAGAGGCGGCCCGGAGAGTGCTGGAACTTCCTTCCGGTGTTTCGGAGACGGTGCATGAATTTCTCTCCCGGGAACTGAGGCGATATTTTTTTATCGGGGGGTTTCCTGAGAGCGTGGTGGCTTACATCGAGAGCGGGTCAATTCGTGAGTCTTTCGAGGTCCAGGCGGAGATTGTCGAAACGTACCGGATGGACTTCGCCAAATACGCTCCCCGGGCTGACAAGCGGTGTCTCAATGCCGTCCTGACATCAGTCGCCCGGAATGTAACCAGGCAGATCAAATATTCCCGCCTTTCCACGGATTTTTCTCAACCGACGTTAAAAAAAGCCTTCAACCTACTTTGCATGGCCGGCCTCATTAAGAGGATTCCCTCGACCGATCCTTCCGGCCTTCCTCTGGGAGCCGCCGCTTCCGATAAGAAGTTCAAAGCCATTATGGCGGACATTGGTCTGATCCGCTATCTCACCGGCATGCCGGTTGAAATCGAGCAACCAAAAGCCGATCTTCTTGATATCTACCGGGGCGCCCTGGCGGAACAGTTTGTCGGGCAGGAGATGGTTCTCTCTCAGAAAGGTGATTTATATTACTGGTCCCGGCAGGCGAAAAGCAGTACCGCTGAAATAGACTACCTGGCGGTTGTTGACGGCAAGATATTTCCAGTGGAGGTAAAAAGCGGTGCGGCCGGCAGGTTGAAGAGCCTTCACCTCTTTATGTGCCGATACCACAACGCGCCGCGAGGCGTCGTTTTTTCGATGCGGCCTTACGCTGAACTCCCCGAACAGAAGCTTGTATTTATCCCGCTCTATTTTGCCTTTTCAGCTACCGGTGGAAGGGCTGAATTGTGAACCCATCATCAAGCAGTAAAGAACCCGGAAAGAGAGGTCAGTCCGTGCATACGTGCATAATCATGATTAAGAGAGGATGTTTGTCTTGACTGATGATTGGATACTCAAACAACTCGAGATGGGCCACCGCTCAAATATCAGTCGGGTATATCGGCGTTCCGTTCTCCGAGTGACCGTCTTCGGGCGCAACTGAAGTAAAGATTGCATAAATGCACGGTCTCGGACTGATCCCTTTACCTGGATGTCAAAAGTTGTAACACATTCTCACGGGTGAGCAGTTTCAAATCACCCTGTCGTTCAAGAAACGGGCGGACATCATCGAGCGCTCGGTCCCAATCCATTTTTTTTAGCCGTTCCGCTACGAACTGCCACCAGTTCAGTTCCGTGATTACCGGTCCGGCCCAGCAGGTTTGCGAAAGTGCAGAGTTTAAAAGAGCAAGATTGGGTGACGGCCAGGTCCTGTCGGCAAGATACCAGATCAGATCATATAGATCGCGCCCTTTCGTATACCCACGCGTCATAATGGCACACAGCTTTCCCGCTAGCAATGATGCTTTATCATGGTGAAGGAGGTTCAGAGTAACATACCGCCTGATGAGTGAGGTTGCCGTAACCGCGCCGGTAGGCGGTTTGGTGTCCAATTCAACTTTGACTGAGATCACCTCCGTTGGATGAGGAGAGATCCCGAGTTCGTAGAGGAGACCCGGGAAACGAACAAACCCGGAAACAACCGTCTTGCGGTCGTTGACCTTAAGTCCGACGGTGTAATTCTCTGCTTCGAACTTTGTTTTCATTTTCGCCAGATGATCCCTGAATCGATGGGATCGCTTCAGATCAACCAAAGCGAAGTCAAGATCCTCTGAATACCGGGGAATGGAGTAGAGGAATCTAAGTGCCGTTCCTCCGTGGAAGGCCCAATTAAGGAAGGCGCCGCTATCCTGGAGCGATTGGAGAATTCTTGCCTGAAGGTACTCCCGGACAACATCCCGTGCCAACAGTCCGGCATGCCTTTCAGAGATGAGTTGTTGGAGATAATCCTTCATAATTCTTCGTAATCTCCTTCCTCTTCAGCAGCCAGGCTTCCGATGCGTTCTACGGCCCGGATCAGTTTTGGTCGTCCGCTTACCCGTGCGATTCGGAACAACTCCAGCATCTCCAACCGGTCGAGGTTCTGAAGTCTGAGTTCGCGAAGGTATTCCATGCTATCCGCCCGGGGGGTCAGGTAAACTAAATCCAGCAGACATTTCTCCGGGCTCGCGAGAAAGGCCGGCTGCCCTGGCGTCACTTCAACCCTGCGATAGCCGGTGAACCACGACTTCTTAACGTGAGAAAAAGCAAATAAACTCAGGGCCGTCTGAATCCGCTCGGGACGACCGGTGGTTACACTCGTAACAACCGGTGTATATTCGGGGATCATCCCGTAGTGCGCCAGGGCTGATTGTAGACTTACATAGGAAGCGGATTTTAGGGCATTTGCCAAGAGAAATGGGTGAGGGTCGATCTTCCGGTAGGGAGGAGCGAGTATATAGAGGCCTCTTCGCAACTGGACGATCCGGCTGGCCCGAACCCATCTGGATAGCTGGAGGCGAAGATCTCGTACCGAGATGCCACCGGTCATTAAAAATGCGGAGGTAAATACCGGTTCATCGGCCACGATTTTAAGTAATTCTTCCCATTTCATGGCAGTAAGTTATCAAATATGTATATATATTGCAATGAAAGTTTTATCTTAATAATCCTGGTGGAAGTAAAGATAAAGACCGTCCCCGGACTGGATCCCGGTTTCACCCTGGAGCTGCAGAAATGTGGTCAGGTCGATATCGACTCTGATGCGGTCTCCCGGGCCATCCAGTGACTTTTCCCCCTCCACGTAGATATAGTCGGTGATGTACTTGCCCACACCTACCGAGGAGACATTTCCGTCTTCCATGTTGACGCTGAGCATATCGACCGACAGCCAGGATCGCCCGGTCCCCAATACGTCGAAAGCGTCCCCGCCGCCCCGCAGCAGGTTGATTCCGTAAGCGATCTGGATCGCCTGGAAGGCGGTTATCTGATCGGGGTGCTTCCCGAAAAGCATCAAGGATAATATTTCGTCTTCCGGATATTGCGGATTGGAAGTCAACTCGAGTTTTGGCTTATTGATCGTTCCGCTCAGGCTGAGGTAAGCGGTAATATCGGCCGTGGTGATCTGCGCGTTGATATTCAGATCCGGCATGGGAGGAAATCCGCCGGTCAGGCTGATGGTGCAGTTCCCCAGTATGAAACGTTTCCCCAGAAAAGAGAGATGCCCCTGCACCAGCGACAGACTGCCGACCAGAAAAGGCTTTCCGGTTGTCCCCGAAGCCTTCAGGGCTATACCCCACTCCGAATCAAGTCCGCGTCCCCGGACGAAGATCTTTCCCGGAGAATTGACCGTGAGGTCAAGCTCGACCGGGAGGCCGGCTGACGACTTTTTCGGGGATTGAGGAGGGGAGGGTTGGCCGGGCCGGTTGATTTCGGTGACCTCCACCCGGTATTCTTCACCGGAGAACCTCCGGGGAATTGCCACCTCGGCCCGGTCGACCGAGATATCTCCTTTCAGGGCCAGTTTTTTCGTGGTGCCGGTCAGCGTAACTTCGCCGCTCGCCGCAGCGGAGATAAGGTCCTGGTTAATAAGCCGGGCCCGGTCAAGACGGAGCTTGAATTCCAGGGGGAAATTATCCTTCGGCGCCAGCTGAATATGCCCGTCCAGCCGGACCTTGCCTTTTGACGGGGTTGAAGCCTCCAGGTTCTTCAAGGAGACGCGTGAGGCGTTGGCCTCGATCTCGCCGGCGATATCGCGGAAGACCGTGCCGGAGACCATGTTCTCGTATGTTCCTTCTTCAACGTTAAGCTGTCCCCGGAGGGATGGATGGTCCAGGCTTCCTCCCAGGCTGAGGTCGAAGGAGACGATGCCTTTGACTACCTGATTGGCGGAATAAAACAGGGGTTCGAGCATACCCAGGTCAATTTGAGCTTTTATCCCCCCGCGGATATCTCTGTCGAGCGGAATCCGGAAGGAGAAGGGATAGAGGGCGAGCTTGATGGGAACTTTCGCTTCCCCCTGGATAGTTGAACCTGACCCATCTTCCCCGGAAAGGGAGAGAGCCAGCAGGTTATTTTCAAGCCCGGCCTGCAGGGATAAAGTCGCGGCCTTGATATAAGCCAGGGAAGACTGGAGAAGTTCCACGTCTTCCAGGCGGAGATCCAGTTTTATTTCGGGCTGTCCGGGTGTACCGTTGATAGTGAGATGGGAGGATGCGGTCCCTCCCAATCCGGGCAGGCGGCAGAGTTCCAGCAGCTCAAGGGGGAGGCGGTCCACTTTGAGGGATCCGTTCACGGAGTTCGGGGTCAATTCTCCGGAGAGTATGATCTTGCCGGCGTTGACGGCCAGTTCGGTCTTTCCCAGGTCGATATTTTCCTTATCCCAGGTTAAACGGATCGGCCCCATCGAGGTGATGGTATTCTTGCCATAAGTAACTCTAAGTTTTTCAAGTTCGAAGCTTTGGCGGTTTTCGTTCTTCCGGCAGACTAACTTAAGTTCGCCGGCAAATGATTTTTCGGCTTTACCTTGGGCGTTAATTTCGATCGATCCCGCGGGATCGGAGAGAACGTTCGTCACGTCGACCTGGACCTCCGAACTATCGATTCGTAACCCGGGAAGGATTAAATTCTGGAGGGTAAGTTCGCCCTTCAGATCGAGTTGGTCTGATATTTTTAGAACGAAGTCTCCGGCCAGTGACCCTGAATCGGGTATCCTGGACTTCATGGCCAATCTCCAGTTATCGGCCGGCCCCTCGCCGTGGAGACTGAATCCGAATGGACCGTTTTTGGTGAGACCGAGCAGGCCGGCCAGGAGACCGCCGGGCCCTTCTTTAACCTCGAGATCGAATTTGATCTTTGAAGAGTCCCGGTTCGCGGCAGCCCGGAGATCCACTGATCCGGCCGTCCCGCCCATTCTTGACACCCGGAGCCGCGCCTTTACCCCGGTCTCCGCATCGGCCAGGAAAGATCCGTTCAAAGAAGATTCGACCTTCTCACCCAGGAGGGCCTCCCCGACAACCAGATGCCGGATGCTGAGACTTTCAACCCGCAGATCGGGCCAGCTCTTCGGCAGAATCGGCCCCTTTGATGGGGGTTTTTGGGGGGTCTCCCCGGTCCGTTCCGGCAGCCGGGTCAAAGTTATACCGGAGGCCTCCAGCTCGTTCACCTGGATTCGTACTTCCAGTAACGCCGAAGTTGAGATCCGCCATGAAAGTTGATCGATCGCCAGCCAGCAGCCCCCCCGGTCGCTCAGACTGATTCTTTTTATCCGCGTCTGAAAGGGGATGAACCCCGATATTCCCTCGATCGACACCCGGTTCTCCGGCCCTTCGCTCAGGACCGAGGAGAGGACCCGCGCGATCTTTCGCTTTCCGAATCCGGTCTGGGTCAGCCCGAATATTACACTCAGAAGCAAGATCAAACCCGCCGCCGCGAAAGCGATGTATTTGAGGATTTTAATGATCCAGCGGGATATTTTCATAGTCCATCTCCGTTAAAAGTTCTCTCCGATACTCACGTAGATATAAAGATCGGAATCGATCCCCTTCCTCTTTTCCAGCGCCGTCGCCGCGTCCAGGCCGATCGGGCCAATCGGCGAGAAATACCGCAGCCCGCCACCGGCTCCCCAGAGGATATCATCATTAAATTTGGGGAGGGGGGAGGCGAACGCGGAACCGCCGTCAATGAAAACGGCCGCTCCCAGAGGCCCGATAATTTTCACGCACAGATCACCGCTGACCGCCAGCAGTGATCTCCCGCCGGTCGGGTCCTTGCCTACCAGGGGGCCAACCGTCTGGTATGAATAACCCCGGACGGTATTGCTCCCGCCGGCGTAAAAGCGTTCATCCGGGGGTATATTATCCCGGGCCAGACCGGCGATATTTCCGAGCGTTACCCGGGCGGAGAGGGTGAGGTAGGGGAATTCTAATATCTCCAGGGTGTATTTACCGATCAGAAGCCCTTTGAAAAAAGTCTGCTGTCTTGTTAAGATGTAGAAAGGCTCCTCGGAGAAATACAGCTTTCCCCCGACGATCCTCGGGGGCTCCCATTTGAAATAAAGGGGGAGAGAAAGCAGGGTGAAGTCTTTCTCTTCCCCCAGCTGTTCCTCATGGGCCTGCTTGAAGACCGTACCGCCTCCGATTGTGATCGAGGGGTTCAAATCCCGTTCCGTAAGCAACGCGACCCGGAAACTGCGGCTGGTGTACGCGGGAGGATGGTCATCACCGACCCGACCGGCCAGGATCAGGGACTGGCGGGGATGGAAGAAGTTGGGTTTGCGAAAGACGGCGGTCCCGGAATAAGTCTGCTGGGCTACTTTGACCATGATCTTGAAACGCTCGGCGCCGCCGAAGATATTGCGATTTTCCCAGGAGACCCTACCCCCCACACCCTCATCAGTGTTGTATCCCGCTCCCAACCCGACGGAACATTTCTTGCCTTCCTGGAGGGTGACTATTACCGGCAGCCGCCCGGCCTTATCCGCGTGGTCACCTTCCGAGACCTCCACCACGGAGAAGAGCCCGGTCCCGACCAGCTCCTCCCGATAGGATACCAGCCGGGCCGGCTGAAAAATCTCGCCCTCCTTCCAGGGGATCAGGTCGCGGAGATAGCAGAGATCGACATCTTTGAGGCCCTTGAAGACGGTGGGACCGAACCTCTTGCGTCGTCCGGGTGTTATAATGAAGGTAAGATCGACTGATCGGGCCTTGAAGTCGGCCGTTACCTCTCGCTTGGATACCTCGGCAAAAGGGAAACCTCGATTTTTTACAGATGAGATGAGCTTTGCCTCTCCCTCCACAATGCTCCGGAAAGTGGCGCGCCGCCCGATCTTTAGGCCGAGGGCGGCCAGCTGGGGAATCTGGATGTCGGGATGTGTCTTCTCGTCCCCAATCCGAATATCCACCGTTTTAAGCAGGAAGGGCTCTCCCGGAGTCACATTGAAGACCACCGTAACCCGTCTGCCTTTTTCTTTGATCTCGCCGGCGACTTTTCCCGTGAAATAGCCGTTCGACCGGAGAACCTTCTCCAACCTGTCCCGGTCTGAACCGGCTCTGATCTTGAGAAGATCAAGGGTAGGGGGGGGTCTGTCCCGCAGGGCCACCGAATCGGAAACATCCTCCAGCTGTTCCTTCAGTCCGCTGTCATCTATACCTTCGATTACTACGGAATAGGAATCGGGCCAGTTTGAAGCAGAGACGACCGGACTGAGCCACACGATTGGTAAGATTAAAAAATAGAGCGGGATTCTGCCGCGTCGCAAGGATCGGAGGTGAGTTAATCTGATGCGGTTAACCTTCATCAGCCTGTATTCACACCTGATTATAGAACTGTTCGCAATCTGAACGCTAACCCGATTTATTTCACTTTCTTTATCTCACCCATCGTCCCGGTGACTATCGCCTCAAACTCGTCAGCCTGCTTCCGTTCCGGCCCCTTACCTCGGAAGGTACGGATGACGGTATGCATCGCGCGACCTTCGACCAGATCCCCCTCCAGGTAATCCCCCCGCTCCTCGCCGTGGTAGAGGACCAGGTGGATGTCTTCGTCCCGGGTTTTTCCGTCGATCTTTACCCGGTCGAGCCGGAGGAGTGTCGGGTTGAAGGCGTTGAAGGTGTGATCGCAGACCCTTCCTTCCAGTTTCGCCATCCCCAGTTCCTCGATGGTAAAATCTCTTAAGGGGAATTCGTCCGGGTCCAGCAGCGAAAAGAACGGACAGAACATGACCGGCCGGCCGTCAACCTTTTCCCAGTAACGGATGGGCCAGAACTTGCCGAACTCGTAAACCCTTCGGTCTTCATCTCGGGCGGTCAGCTCCCGAAGGGAATTCACGACCCGGCGCACCTCCGCGATGGTTCCATGGATCACCACGTCGAGATCGTGGGGGTCATGGTAGTTGCCCAGAGAGACCGAGCCGGACATGCCGTAATGGGCCGGCGGGATCCCCAGCCGATCCGCGCTTACCTCGATCGCCCGCTTGATGCGAGAGGCACGTTCATCGCCTCCATCTCCGAGCGCGAAGATGGCGGCGAGAGAATGACGGGTCGGGAAACAGCCGACAAAAGAAGAGACCGGTATGAATACCAGATATTTTGCCCAGTACGGTCTCGGGCCGGCCAGGGTCGGATCGATCTTCAGGTATTCCTCCATCTGCAGCTTGTCGAAGAGTTCGGGCGGCTGGGTCTCCATGATTACCTTGGTGATGTTCTCGTAGGTCTGGCCGAAGATACGTTTCTTGGCGTAATCGGGGATCTCTCCCCGCTGGGGAACGAAGATGATGTGCGATACCAGGAACCTTTCCCCGGTCTTCGGATCCACCGGGTGGTAGTATCCCTGGCTGAATACAAAATTTCCGTCTTCACGGAGAAAATAGGTGGCGTCCCGAAATTCGGTGTATCCTTCGATCGGAGCGAGAAAATCAGCAAACAACTCATCCTGGCGCAGTTTATCAACCTGTTCGGTCATAACGATCTCTCCTTACGGTGTTCGGTTTCGGATTTTAACCCGGATAATCTAATCATTTTTTCCGCCCCGGGGCAAACAAAAGAACTTGGATCTATAACAGCAATTTGAAATATCTTGGTCGAGAGCAAGGTGTTGTGATAATTTGCTTCTGCCATTACTCGGACAGACTCCTATAATGGATAAAATGGCCGGATTGAATTAAGGGGGAATGATATGAAAAGAAGAGAGCTGTTTATATTGATGGTGGCGGTCTTTATCACGATGCTGGGACTGACCGTCATCGCCCCGCTCATCCCCCACTACGTAGAAAAAATGGGGATCGGGGGATTCGGGATCGGCGCCCTCTTCGGTGCCTATGCTCTCACCCGCATCATCCTGACCCCTATCATTGGTGCCCGTTCCGACCGGATGGGGAGGAAGCGGTTCATCACCGCGGGCCTCCTTCTCTATGCCGCCGTCTCCCTCCTCTATATACCCGCGTACAACATTTACCTCCTCCTCCTGGTCCGCATGCTGCACGGATTCTGCGCCACTTTGGTCATCCCGGTCGCGCTCGCTTATGCCGGGGACCTTTCCGAGGAGGGGCAGGAGGGCCGGGTGATGGCGACCATGCTGATGGTGATCTTCTTCGGCGCCGCCGCCGGACCTCTCCTCGGCGGTTTCCTCCACCATTACTTCAGCTACAACGCGGTCTTCGGGGTACTTTCGGCCCTGGGCTTCCTCGCCTTCGTCTTCGTCCAGCTCGGATTGCCGGAGACCAGGCGGGAAGGGGAACGGGAAGAAAACTTCATCTCTTTCAAAGAACTTATCCGGAAAGACATTCTCAAGGTTCTCCTGATCTGGGGAGTGAGCGCGCCGATGGGCAAGGCAATGGTAATAGCCTTCCTCCCGGTAGTGGGGATGCGGATGGGCCTGTCGCCGATCCAGGCGGGCGTCATCATCTCCGCCTTTATCTTCATTATTGCCATCCTCCAGAAGCCTATCGGCGGTTATCTCGACCGGATCACAAAATACAGGAAACTCTTCCTCCTCTTTACGGGCGCGCTCATCATCGCGGTTGGTCTTTTCTTCTTTCCCCAGTGCCACAACCTGCCGGCGCTCTTCGTGGCTGCCGTTGTAGTGGCCCTGGGATCGGCGATTGCCTATCCGGTCGGGATCGACATCGCGACCATAGTGGGAAAGCGCGGTGGGATGGGGACCACGATAGGACTTCTCAGTACTGCCTTCAATCTGGGCAATGCCGTCACCCCTCTCATTGCGGGAGCGATAATCGATCTCTTTAACCTGGGCGCGGCCTTCTATGCCATCGGGGTCCTGATCCTTACGGCCAAGGTGATATGTTACTACTTCGCCGGCCGCTGGCTGGAGGGGAAGCGGGGATATCAGAAAGCAGGTTGAGGGAAAAGCGGACTTGATTTCTTCTAACCCGGGCAGAAAAAAAGCCCCGGTTTTCATTTCGAAAACCGGGGCTTCTTTCTCTAACGAGACCCTACTGCTGTGATCGGGTCACGTTGATGGCCTGCTGGCCCTTACGACCGGGGGCGATCTCGAACTCCACTGCTTCGCCCTCATTCAGGCTCCGGAAACCATCGGTCTTGATCTCGCTGTGATGGACAAAGACATCCTCGCCGTCTTCCGGGGATATGAATCCATAGCCCTTGCGGTCGTTGAACCATTTGACTGTTCCTTTAGTCATTGTAGTCAACTCCTTTATTGAATCGGTGAACCGGGGGAATTTGTCGGAAGACCTTCTCCCGAACGAACTCAACTCACTCCCGGGCCCGGTTCAAAAAAAACGGCCGCAAGTATTAGTAAGACACTTACGACCGATCAGGTCCCAACACCTACTTTTACTTTGAACCAAGCTTGCTAATATAGGGCCACTCTACACCCCCCCGCCTCCAAGTCAATAAATATTTTCTCTCTCTTCTCCTTTTTTAGTTTATGAAGTGGATCAGCCGTTATTTGAAAGAATTAACTAGGTCCGGGATTATACTTGACCAAAATGGTCGTATTATAAGATAATGCCCTGTGTTTCAAGATGAAAGTCCAACAGCACAACAATATACGGGATATTTATTTAATTAAAGGAGCCGGGGATTGAATATTAAATTGACGGCCGTCGGTAAATTTCAGAGGTATTTTCCCGCTCGCACCTGTGAACTTGATTTTCCCGGGATCAGCCTTTCTGAGTTTCTGGTCTGGGTGAAAGAAGAATACGGTTTCGAGGCGGAGTCCTACCGCAATCTTAAAATTACACGGAATTTCACACTGGTCAGGGACCAAACCATAACTCTGGCTGTCGGGGACCGGATCGGGTTTATCCCCATCGTGGCGGGAGGATAACCATTAAAGGATATTAAGGATGAAAAATATCCCAAGAGCGAATCGTGAGCGCTCTATTATTGATCTCATTGGCCATACCCCCCTTATCAAGCTTGAAAAAGTTGGAGGGGAGGATTGGTGTTTGCTCGCTAAATGTGAGTTTTTAAATCCGACCGGAAGCTTGAAGGACCGGATGGTCTATTACATGATCCGGGCGGCCGAGATGAGGGGAGAACTCAAGCCCGTCTCCCGGATTGTGGAAGCTACCAGCGGTAATACCGGAATCAGCCTGGCTATGATCGGAACCCGCTTGGGTTACCGGGTGACGGCTGTGATGCCGGAAGCCATGAGTGTGGAAAGAAGAATGCTGATGGAGATGTACGGGGCGGAGATTATCCTCACACCGGCGGATGAATGGATGGAAGGTTCCGTCCGGCGAGTGGAGGAGATAGCCCGGGAAGACTCCCGCGTCTGGATTCCTCACCAGTTCAGCAATTACGACAATATCGAGTGCCATCAATCAACCACCGGGCCGGAAATTATAAAACAAGCCTGGTCGGTGGATGCTTTTATTGCCGGTGTGGGGACGGGGGGAACTTTAATGGGTGTGGGGCGGTTTCTGAAACATGTTTCAAAAAAGACCAGGATTGTGGCGGTAGAACCTTCCGAGTCACCCGTCCTCTCGGGGGGAAGACCGGGTCAGCATAAGATTCAGGGCATCGGTCCCGGCTTTATTCCCGAGATAGTCGATCCGGATAAGATAGATGAAATAGTTACAGTGTCCAGTCAAGAAGCCATTGCCATGAAGAAGAAATTGGCCCGGGAAGAGGGTCTTTTTGTTGGTATTTCTTCCGGGGCCAATATCGTGGCGGCACATAAAATAGCATCCGAGCTGGGAAAGGGATGCCGGATAGTGATCATGCTCGTGGACAGCGGTGATCGCTATTTAAGCTTTGAAGGAGGGAAAAATGAGACTTAAATCAGCAAAATGGTACAGGGTTCTGTCCCCCCGGCCGGTAGTATTGATTTCCACGATGGATTCAAAAGGAGTTTTCAATGCAGCCCCGTTCAGTTTCGTGATGCCCGTATCGAGTGATCCGCCCCTGATCGCCTTTGCGTCCAACCCGAATCACGACACGGTGAGGAACATCTTAGAAACGGAGGATTTTGTTGTCAATATCCCCGGCCGCGAAATACTGAAACAATTGTGGATCTGCGCGAATGATTTTCCGACCGGAACAAGTGAGATTAAAGAAGCGGGGTTAACTGAAGAACCATCAATTAAAGTAAAGTCCCCCAAAATTGCGGAATGTTTTGCCCATTTTGAATGTAAGCTATTCGGGAAGTATCCAGTGGGAGATCATCTGCTCATCATCGGCAAGGTTCTTGAGGCGGATGTTAAGGATGAATTTATGGGCAGGAAGAAATATCTAATCGCCCGGGCTAATCCCCTGATGCATATTACCGGAGATGAATTTGGCCTGCTGGGGAAAATAGTGAGGGCGGAATGACGATTAAAAGAATCCTGATCAAAACAGGCCGAGTAGAGATGCCGGCGGAATTAAACGAGTCAAAAACCGCCTCCCTGATCTGGGATATCCTGCCCGTTGAAGCTGAAGTCAATACCTGGGGTAAGGAGATTTTTTCCCATACCGGCGAAAGCGGAGCCGGACCGGAAAAGGATTTGAGGAAAAATGAGGTTAACTACTAAAGGAAGATATGGAACCAGGTTGATGGTGGCCCTCCTCAGGCATTACGGGGAAGGGCCGGTTTCAGTCAAGCACATATCGGAGCGGGAAAAAATCTCTACCGATTATATTGAGCAGCTATTTATAAAACTCAAGAGATGCGGTTTGATCAAAGTTGTCCGTGGCCCCAAGGGAGGGTTTTTATTAGCAAGGCAGCCGTCTGAGATAAAGCTGAGTGATATAATTGAGTGTGTCGGAGAATCGGTAGAGCTGGCTCCTTGTAGTGAGATAAAATCAAGCGGGGATCGCTGTGAACTGGACGATAGGTGTGTTACTAAGGCGTTTTTTCAGAAAATCACCGATACAATCAAAGAGATGCTGAGCTCCACCTCCCTGGCCGATCTCTACGAGGGAATCTGGAAAAATCAAAAAGAGGTTAAATAGTGTCTGAACGAAAACCCCGAAATTCAGGTCATTGCGAGGAGGAACGACGAAGCAATCTCTTTAGTTTGTGAGGAGATTGCTTCGTCACTTCGTTCCTCGCAATGACAAATTCTATGCGTTTGGGGTTTTTCGTTCAGACACTAAATAATTAGAAATATGATTACTGTCCGCTTCTATTCACTTTTAAGAGACAAGCTGGGAAAAAAGGAAGTTAAAGTAGAGGCCCGCAATGTCGCCCAGGCGATGGATCGGTTAAAAGAGATCTTCGGCTCCAGGTGGACCGACGCTTTATATAAAGGTGGTAGGATGAATGAGAGTTATATCTTTCTGATCAACGGGCAGCGGATCTTTCTGAATAATTTCCCGGAAACGCGCCTGGACGATGAAGAAATGCTTCACATCTTTCCCCCGGTCGCCGGCGGCTAAGGTGTATGCAATGTTAGAAATTGATAATCTAAAACTAATCCTGAATGGCCATCCCATCCTGAAGGGAGTGAACCTGGAGGTAAAGAAGGGTGAAATCCATACCATCCTGGGAGCCAATGGGGCGGGCAAGAGCTCCCTGGCCTATTGTCTCATGGGGAGCGAGGGTTATCATCCGCAAGAAGGGACGATTAGATTTTCCGGAAAGGATATTAACAATCTCTCCATTACCGAGAGGGCCAGAATGGGATTGACACTGGCCTGGCAGGAAGCCGCCAGGTTCGAGGGCCTCATCGCTCGGGTATATCTCTCTCTGGGAATTAAGCGGGGGGGATAGCAACCGCCTGGCCAGGGCCTTACAGTTAGTCGCGTTAAACCCGGAAGAATTCTTAAATCGAGCGGTGGATAAAACGCTCTCCGGAGGAGAGAGGAAACGAATTTAGCTTGCTGCTGTAATCGCTATGAGGCCCAAATTAGCGATACTCGATGAACCGGACTCCGGGATCGATATGCTCTCGCTCGATGATATCCTCAATGTCATTAAAACCATGAGAAAGGAAGGGAGCACCGTGCTTCTTATTACTCATCGGGAGGAGCTGGCTTCCATCTCGGATCGGGTATCCTTGATGTGTGATGGACTGATTGTTAAGACCGGAAAAGCAAAGGAGGAGATGAATTACTTCAAGCTGCATTGCAAGCCGTGTCCCACCCATAAATTTCCCGGCAAATTGAAGGAATGAAAAAATGAGTAATTATGAAGATATGATCGGGGCCTATAAAGAAGCGGGCGGGGATCCGGGTGTCTTTAAGAATGTTCAGTGTGCTTCTTTGGTAGTAAATAAGAACCGGGTCCTGGGAAAAAGAAAAATAAAAGGAATAAAAATCTTTCGGGCGGAGGAGTTACCCAGAGGTGTAAGAATTAAGCTCGTTACTCAAAGAGGATATAAAATTGAAAATCCAGTCTATCTCTGCTTCGGCATCCTTCCCCAAAGGGGAACTCAGGAAATTTATGTTGATTTAAATGTAAGCGATGGTTCCAGTCTCACTCTAATTGCTCACTGCACATTCCCTAATGCCATAAAGATCAAGCATATAATGAACGCCGAGTTCAGGGTTGGAAAGGGAGCTTCCTTGGGCTATCACGAAACTCACTATCATGGACAAAAAGGAGGAGCGGAGGTTTTGCCCCGGGGCAGGATATATATTGAGGAAGGAGGAAGACTGGAGACCAGTTTTACCTTGATCAAGGGAAAGGTGGGCAAGTTGAGGATTGACTATGAGGCCCGGGCAAAGAAGAAGGCAATCGCCGAGCTAATAGCCAGGGTATATGGAAAGGGGGATGATGACATCCGGATAAGGGAGAAGGCGATCCTTGATGGTCCTTATGCCAAGAGCCTTATAAAGACAAGAGTGGCAGTCAAAAATAGAGCAAAGACCATGGCCATCGGGATTACGGAAGGGAACGCTCCCTTCTGTCGGGGACATGTGGACTGTATCGAGATTGTTCAGGGAAAGGCTCAGGCGAAGGCCCTGCCTATTGTTCAAGTAAACAATGATAAAGCCAGGGTGACCCATGAAGCAGCCATCGGCCGGATCGATCAGAAGCAACTGGAGACGGTAATGGCCCGGGGAATTTCGCAGGAAGAGGCCATCGATGTCGTGGTCAAGGGGATGTTGACATAGACAATGGAAGAAGAGGGAATGGTAATCAAGGTAGATGGAAATCTTGCCCGGGTGGAGATTGAGAGGAAGATTGCTTGCCGGACCTGCGGACTTTGCAACTTGTTTGGAAAGAATACAATGATAACGGAGGCGGAGAATAATATTGGGGCTGAGGTGGGAGATAGGGTCAAACTGGAAATTCCTGCCGTCTCTCCCTTGAAGGCTGGATTTATTCTCTTTGTTTTGCCTCTGTTAGGCTTATTTCTGGGATATGGAATTGGGACGGCAATCACTGATTCAGAACCGATTACTATCTGCCTGGGAGGGGCTGGGGTGGCCTTTACTTTCTTCACCATTCACGTGTATAGCAAGAAAGTTAGTAAGAAAATAAGCGTTGAACCCAGTATTATTAAAATAATTTCCGACAGAAAGGGGGTAAAGAAATGAAGCATTTAATGATTTTTATGACCTGCGAAAAAGAGGATTACTTAAATTGGCTGGATAAAGAGTTCATAAGGGAAAAATAAAATAGATTAAGAGCGTCCCATTTTCTTGAGGTAGACTTGAAATAAAAAGCATGGGGCATTACACTGAGGTAGATTTAATCAGCAAATTAAAGCCTCAGGAGGTAAGCCCCATGCAAGTATTTATTGAGCTCCAACTGGAAGTAAATATACCAAAAGATCGAGCCAATGCAAATGAGATATTTTTAGAAGTAAAGCACGTAAGCAAGGAAGCAAAAGAGAAGATCGCGTTGGCG
>Ga0208905_1000705_pt1 | contig 16942 bp, 25 predicted proteins | sample AntAceMetag02UKS_FD_184776 | JGI IMG/M metagenome (GOLD analysis project Ga0208905, IMG submission 184776) | Saline lake microbial communities from Ace Lake, Antarctica - Antarctic Ace Lake Metagenome 02UKS (SPAdes) (version 2) | ecosystem: Environmental > Aquatic > Non-marine Saline and... | reverse complement strand
ATCAACACCATGAAAATCAAGATTAAAATGGCCGTCTAAAATGGCCAGTTCCCGGGTAATATCAATCACTTGGGGCCAATCTAGGCCGACTACTCGCTTCGCTCCAAGCCTCTCAGCCTCTCGACTAATCATTCCGTAATTACAGCCAATATCTAAAATAGTCTTGCCTTTAAATTCAACAAATGGGTATTTTTTTAATCTCTCTTTAGTATCCCTCAACCCGGGGAAGTAGTTAGTACTTTGATAAGCACCATTACCGGCGCCCTTACACACGGTCCCCTTGACGGCTCTATTTATCAAATCTCGCTTATACTTCTTAAAATCCTTGAAGATGGACCCTTGCCAATCAACTAACTTTCCTCCTATAAAATTGTAGTCTGTCTTAGTTTCACCTTGATCAATATGAAAACGATCGTCCTTGATCTCTACCACCCCCACCGGACCCTTAATAAACTCAGTTACTTGCGCCGTTTTACCATTAACCTTAATGACGTCATACACTCTTGGAGCGAGGCCTTTGATCGCCATCAAATTCTGCACCATTGTACTCTCGATTATAGGAGATACCCCAACCCCTCGAGGATGGCCCCAAAGATCAGTAGAAAGTTTAAATACTTTGAGGCAAAGGTTTTTTCTACCATATAGCCGGTTTAAGGTTTTTGGTTTATAAACATCTACACATTGACCTCTAGCAAGACTTTTCCCCAAAACCATCTTAATATCCTTTTTAGCCACCTTTACACTAAGCGCCTCAGTTTTCACCTTGACTCCTGTTTGGTTCATCTTACGCTCTCTATTAGCTCTTTTTCTTAAATCTATATTACTCATTTTCTTGTTACATTAAATACTCTATTTTTTCCATGACCTTCATAATAAAACGTCTTACAGTTTTTTAACCACTCAGGGCGCCCAACGTGGGCCTCCATAGCGAAGAATAGAATAATATCAAAATGATCTAGGCCAGTTAGCTTTTTTAACCCTTTTGCTGACAGTTTCTTTATGTCTGCTCCATAAAAGTCAAGATTATAAAAGCCATCAAGGATCGCTAAAGTTTCAGCACATTCCGCCATATCTGGCCAATCAATCCCGATCACCCGCTTTGCACCCATCTTGTAAGCCTCTCGCATCATCATTCCGTTTGAGCATCCCACATCTAAAACAGTCTTACCTTTAAAGTCTTTGAGTTTGTATCTAGCCAACCTTTTCTTGGTATCCCTAAGGCCTTTCATGTAGTCAGTTGATTGATAGAGGTTTACTGTATGTCCGTGTTCTGCATTTACTCTTATCGTTTCCCTGATAACAAACTCTTTATATTCTTTGTAATCTTTCAATTTAGTACCTTGGAAGTCAATCAGCTTTCCCCCGCGATAATTATGATCCCTAAGGCAATCATCAACATAGAAACTTAAACGACTATCCTTAATCTCTACTCGACCCTCTTTTCCGGTTAAGTATTCAACAACCTGAGCCGTCATTCCTTCAACCTCCACAAGATCATAAACCCTTGGAGCAAGGCCTTTCATGGCAATTAGGTTCTGAGCGATGGTACTTTCAAGGATCGTACTTATCCCCCCTGCCCCTTCATATCCCCATATAGACCGGGACCTCCAAAATACTTTCAAGCACAGATTATCTCGGCCATAAATCTCTTTTAGTTTAGGGTTTTTATAAACCTTAGTAACAGTACCATTCGCCACTAACTTACCCTTCTTAATATCTAACTTTCTAAGTTTTTGTTTCAAAACTTTCAAGTGTATCTTTTCAACCTCAATATGACCACCACCTCTAGCCAACTGCGCCGTCCTTCTCCTCAAATCCATGTTACTCATGTTTAAATTTACTTTTGTATATTGCTACCAGCCTTTTCTTCATAGGTTTAGTTACTTCAAACCAAGCGAATTTCTTGCGGATGATTTTGCTAGTCTTTAAGGCATTAGCTTTTTCCTTTGGCCTATTCTCAAACATATATCTCATTTTCTTCGCAAACTGCATCATGTTCGGCTCAGCCCATCTCTTACCTGTCATATACACGTACGGATCAGTCGCCTCGACCTCTGTATAGTCCACAAAATGAACGCCGGGATAAGGCTTGCCCTCCTTATCCCTTAAAGTTTCATTTGGCGCTCCAAAAGCAGTAGTTACCACAGGGACCCCACAAGCTAGAGCCTCGAATAGAGGCAATCCCCAGCCTTCCCCTCTAGTTGGTAGAACAAAACAGTCGGCCATCGTATAAAGACTTGGCAATTGATACTCCGGCAGTTCTTCCTCTCTCACATACACATTCGCCGAGTCCTCATCACTTATGATGTCCTCGATCTCTTTTTTAATACCTTTATTTAAGCCTAAATTAAGAGTTTTTATGATCAAACAAGCATCTTCACCTCGTTTAAATTCAGACTGGAAAGCAACAATAAGGTTCCTTAAATTCTTTCTAGGATACCAAGCGGCATTAACGAGAAACTTAAACGTTTCTTTAGCATCTGTACGCATAGGCGCAACTTCCGGGTGGAAGTAATCGGGATCGATCCCTTGCGCTATGATGTGAATAGGGACATTAACGCCAGCTTTTACAAACTTCTTCCGGTCCCACTCAGTAGGGACCCAAAGCTCATCCATCATGTTGCAATAAGGGACCCAAGACTCCGGGGCCTCCGTAGCTTCAAACTCACAATGGCCGATCTTATATGCCCCCGAGTTCTTTATGAAATAGGGCGCTTGACCCCAAATGATCTGGGGCATATTCATATCCCCACGACCCTCAACAATCCCATTAACCACTTCATCACCAGTAGGAGTAATAGACTCTTTGACTGTATCAATCGGCTCTACAAAAACCTTAACCGCATTATCGTGTAAACCATGAATATAATTGCGAGCTACCAAAGAAAAGCCGGAGGGAGAATTTACTTTAGCTGAAAATAGCACCGGATATTTATAGTTACTATTGATGATCCCGCCCCAACGTTGCCTAAATTCAACACCTTTAGTTGAGAAATTTTGGACAAAAGCCTGATATTCTTTATTAGTCTTAGGCGCTCCCTGATAGACTACTGCCAGCTTGTCAGTCGCGTAAATCTTGAAATCATTTGCCATAGCTTGCATACAATAATTGGCATCTTCAAAAATATCGGTCCCTAGTGTTTCCGGTATTCCGAGCTTCTTGACCAACTCTTTTGAGATCAAAGCACAATAAAGAGGGACCATATCAACCTGACGAGTTCCGGGGTATTGCCCTAAATACTGCTCACCCATAGCATGGCCGAGAGGTATACAAGAATTAGGAACGAAAAAACCCCCATGGAAATAAACCTTCTTTTGGGAGTCAAGAATAAGAGCAGACAAAATACCAAGTTTTGGTAAATCTTTTGAGGCGCGAAAAATTGAGTCAATCCATCCTGAAAGGTGTCCGACAATCTGAGAGTCTATAACAACAACATCACCCGACTCTAACTTAATCTGTTTTAGCATTTTTTATAAGGACTCGTTTGGCATAAGGACCAAAACCAAGTTACCCACTCGTCTACTGAGGATCAGGAACGTCCGCGTAAATAAAGGTTCCAGAGCCTTCATCGTAGTTATCAGCCACGAAAAAGCGCATGAAACGGTTAATTCCAGACATATTAGTACCTTCCGCATAAGTATTCCACCAAGTTTTTTGAGCATCAGCAACGTATGCACCCTTTGTGAAGTATAAAACTCCCCAGGTCATAGTATCGCGAATACCGGTTTGATATGCACTCTTAGGATTATAAGGTTTTACTCTCATCCTTGCATAGTTCAAGCCTTTCCAAGCAGAATAGACAATGGTGTGCCACAAACTTCCTCTAGCGTCTAAAGAAAATAGTGGACCGGTTAGTCTAGCCATCTTTTTTTTGTCCCCCTTCTACCTAACTGTCTGATAATTTAGGTCAAGTTTTTAGGTTTACTTGTCTTGGTTAATCATAAGTCAGCAATACACACATTGTCAAATGATCCTCAGTTCTCTAAAACTCGTTAGCGAGGATACTAGACACTTTTTTAATGTTTGCCTCCACGATCCCGGCCAGTTTTTTTACACCACCCCAAAGGGTCGCTTCAATCTTTTTGATGTCCCCATATACCTTGTAATCATCCCACGTTGTAGTTCCAACTATGCTACCGGACCTAATAGCAAACTTACCCTTCGCCGTTATATCACCATCACTCACGGACCCCTTTAAAACCCCATCTTGATAGCTTTTAAGGGCCGATCCTTTCAAAGTAAACTTGACAGTATAATCCTGCTGATCGGTAATAGTAACTGCGATACTCGATAATACAGTCCACCCACCAACATTTTTATATATCTGCAATCTTTTTAAATGGTCCGCTCCTACACCAAGCTGGCAAAGATAAAAAGAAGTTGTACTGGCCCATCTGGCCAAAACAGAAGGCCAAGTACCTTCATGAGCAGGATCAAAAGTAATGTTAAAAACGGCTTCAACTGCATAATCTGCCGAGTCAGGTAAAACATCATCCTGACGTACAAAGCCTCCTCCTGTATTATCTACTGTCAAGTGGTTCGATAATATGGACCAATCATCAGCCCCTTCTTCTACCCATCCGTTACCAACAGTTGAAGAATTAGCCCGGTTAAAATCGTCAGTAAAATAAGGCATCAGAGCTTACTTATAAATTGATGTTCCGCTTTAATTAGTGCCTCTTTGGTCCCCTCTTTGTTATCTTTAAACGCTATATCAATCACATATTTTTTATTTACCTTATCTTCTTCCTTTACATTAAAATCAACATCAGGATCATCCGCAATAGCCGGCCTCCATGCCGTTTTTTGGGTCTTACCATCACCGATCCGATCGCACTCTATTAGCATTGTTTTTTGGATAGTTTTTGGATCCATAAAGCAGAAATATAATTACTAAGCGGTATGCTCAATCTGTACTAATGAAGGATTGAAATATATCTTATCGGCAGTAATAGCGATCCCAAGGACCTGCACAACATCATCCTCTCCACTTGGAGGAGTTTGTGTTATATTCCCTAAAGTAGTCGCTAAATAAATTAAACCCCCGATCGTTAAGTCCCAAGTATCATCCCGAACGATCCCATGAAGTAAGAAATTACCGGTACCCTCGGCGGAAATAACAGAAACGGCACAAATACCAATAACGCCAGCAGTAGCAATCGCATCCGCATCGGCCCTCCACATTTTGCCATCAGCTTTTAAGTAACAAGCCTCTCCAAAGTCTAACTCCTCCCCAGCAACTAAAGCTATCTCGATCCCGCTAACTGAATGATCGGCTATATCAACAGACTCACCAAAGTCCTCACCAGCCCCACCTAGAGCGCTCCACCCGCTATCCTTCTTAAAGCCTAGAAATTGATTAGTTGCCGGTTGAAATCTAATTGCACCATAAGGAGGGGAAAGGGGGTAGGCATCCTCGCTTTTTATCCTTCCGGGGCCTCCGAAATAGTCGGTGGCCATGTATTGAGGAAGGACAGAGCTATCCCCGGCGTTTTGTTCTAGTGTTTCCCAGTAAATTATCATTGTTAAGATAGGGGAGAGAAATTGCTAAAAGTAATATATTTACTTGTTCCTATGTTCCAAGCACTATTATCTCGCTTTTTAACAGTAACCTTATTATTTAAGCAGTAAGTATAACCATCAAGACTCACGGTGTCATACAGTCCACAATATCTATACCCCAAAAAGTTCTCAACGACAACACCATCAGGGTATGTTATAAAAACAGTATTTTCACCAGTTCCTTTCGTTTCTCCATAAAAATACATGTTAAGAAAAATGTTGCCAGAAATTATATTAAACTTTGCCGTAGTAATAACTAAATTCTCAAAAGTCATAGCCGAGACACCATCAGCAGTAGGAGTGTAATTAAACCAGTTAGGATAACCAATAGGACTCATTTCATGGGAATAATAGTTGGCGCTGATAGTAGCGTTAGTCACAGCATAATCATCATTACCTGCAAGGGTAATCAACTCATCAGCCACAGCGACAATGACCCCATATTTAACAGTTGTTTGCGTAAACTTGACCCGATCCCCAATCGAAAACCGAGACACGGCGCCGGCTGGAACATTGATTGTGTTAGCAGAAGCATAGGTCCACGCACCGGCTGAGGTCCAGCCATCAACTACTGCCTCAGCGCCACCCCCCAAGGCACTCCACCCATCGTCCTTTTTAAAGCCTAAAAACTTGTTAGTAGCTGGCTGGAACCTGATCGCACCATAAGGAGGACTAGCAGGATAAGCATCTTGCGACCTTATTCTCCCTATACCACCAAAATACTCACTTTCCATATAGGCAGGTAAACGAGCCGGGTCCGCGTTGTTTTTCTCTAGTGTGTCCCAATAAACAATCATAGGTTCGGTTGCATTTAAGTATAACTGTAAATACCTATTATATCCTGACATCGGACTGGACGTTCTCATTTTGTTGTAAAAATTCTTCGCTTCATCAGAAAAATAATGCCAGTTATATACTCCATCGTGCATCAAGGCCCGGTTAGCTTGCTGACTGGGGGATCGGGGATTATCAGTAACGTAATACTTAGTTACCACTCTATACGTTTTATACTCTTTATGTATCCACCACTTCCCAATCCGACCTCGAGCGATTAGAGCGATACAAGGGTAAATTTCGTTATAGTTCATATTTTAATTTGCTACCCATTTCCTAAAATCATGTATCCAAGGGACGACTCCAAACCCCCGGCGATCGTTGCAAAAACAGGATTACTATTATTCGAGGCCAATAAATTAACAAGGTTAGCGCCGGCGTATAAATGAATAATATGAACGAAAGAAAAGCTATAACCATGCGAGCCACTATCTTCCGTCCAACCAACAAGCCAGCCTGATTTTGATCCCTCAAAAGCAGGAAAATAACCAGTAGGATACTCTAAAATCAAGGCCAGATCAGACTCAGCCGAATTAGTAACAACCTGCACATTTCCAAAAAACATTACAGGTGTCGCTCGTTGAAGATATAACCCCAAAGATAAATCATTGACCTGATACCAACATTCCCCGGGTTGAATAAACTGCACAGTATCTTTACCAACTGTATTAGTGAAAAAGATATTGTTTCCGTGTAGGCCCCTCTCATCAACGATCACCTTATCCTCATCCGACTCAATAACAATCTTTCCTTTCTTAATAATGATCCCCTCCGGGTAAATCTTTACTCTCTCGTTGTAGGCTTCATCCTGCACCACGATATAAGGGCCATCTCCCTTAATCACCAAAGCGCCGGCAGTAATTCGCTCAGCGTGCATATCTAAAATATGGAACCAGCCCACCGAATTGTAAGGATGATCTAAAGCCACTTGAAGCCGATGAGCGCCTAAAGCGTATTCCTCGCCCATGTGAGCGTTAGGGTTCTCATCATGCGCTTCTACATAATCTTGGATTGACTGTTCTATTCTTGTAGTTTCATCGGCACTTTTGGCTAAGTTTCCCCAGCATATAATAGGCATCTATAAAGCATCTCCAGTCGGGTAAATTGATTGTAATGTTGCGCCTTCTGGCAGACTCACTCCCTTCCAGTAGTATTCTACATTATCGCAAAAAGGATCGTTGATTTTTACTTCTCCTCCATACATGGAATAGATATTGTCGAACCAAAGATCACCTTCAACGTCATTAAGTTCAATCTCGAGCCTCCAGCGACCTCTTATCCCTTTTTTATAGGGAATATACTTTTTACGCTTGTCCCAATCAGAGATCAAGGGAATTTCAATTACCTCGGTACTTTCGATATTTTGGCCTAAATAGTAACGAGTCCATGTGAATTTAAGCCTTGCGTATGGATCGGCCCCGGAGGCCGTTAAGGCCGTTTTAAAACACATCTCGAAACTAGCGGGGAAGTTTACCCGCCTTGCGTTGTACTGAGCTATCAAGGCACTACTCGCCGGGGAAGCTATATGAAGATGGCCTACTAGATACTGATGATAAAGCGAAGGTGTCGCAGAGCCACCAATAGCATTTTTTATCCGGTAGCTCCTATCCTGAACATAGAGATTATAACCATGCCAGCCCAACACATTCGCGGCGAAGTTCCAATCTTCTTTTATTGCATCAGATAAAGCGCTCCAAGCGTAGGCGATCTGAAAAAGATAAGTAACTTCTCTAAGCGTATATGTTCGGGATCGGGGGAAAAATCGGGGGTTTTTACCAACATTACACATAACCGAGATATCATACATTTTGAGAGTCTTGTTGTAAATAATATCAATCCCCGCAGGCAGGGTAATACCCATTACTTTCACCATACCTCTATCTTACTTTGTTTTTGGAACCAATGAAACTAAAATCTGAGAGCCAGCGTAGCCAGCGAAAAAAGCAGTTGCGGGATCATTATCAACTAAATACCCAACACAGGCTCCAATAATCAGTCCTCCAATACTACCCAACACTAAAGTCCCCTTTATTTTCTTAGGTAAAACCAGCTTATTATCTTTTAAAATATCTTTTATAAACGCCCCGGAGGCCCCGGCTAAGATCAATTTACACGTTTCCCACTCTGTTATCATACTTTTAATAATAAACTACTCCTGAAAAAATTGCAAAGAGATCGTAACGACCATAGAACACGAACGAGCAGAGTATATGACTAACTAATGCTGACTTGATAATGTTACTCAACACATACACCACCAACACTATACACAACTAACACCACCTCTATACCACTTCAAAGAGTATGTTCGAGTGTTGTTTAAGAGTGTTATTGAGTTGTTTAAGGAGAAGATGATGATAGTGTTCGAGATGTTGTTTGAGTTGTTTGAGTTGTTTAAGGTATTGTTCAAGGAGTAGGAGGAGGTGGTTGAAGTAGTATCAAAAGGATCATTAAGAAGATAGGGAGAGTTATATTAAAGTCCATAAGGAGTTAAAATACCTCTTAAACTCTACTGCCACTTCTCTACTCTTAATCAATGCCGAGGACTCATTATTAACTGTCAATGATCTGTTTGAAAGGTTGTGAGAACCTAATATCACTTCATCATCATCAAACACCCACAACTTAGCATGAGTAATAGGGAACGTGCGACCCATTTTAACAACTGCTCCCGCCTCACCTAGAAACTTTGATGCCTTCATGTTGATAGCTGTTAAATGCGCCCCTCTACCCTCTTTATTCAACAACACACGGACTTTAACACCACCCCGACTCTTTGCCAACAAAGCCCGGTTCAATGTCTGACAAGGGGATGTTGGTTTGAAAGAGTAAAAGTTCCATGTGTACTGGATTACATCTATTGAGTATTTGGCCGAGTTTATAGACTTGATCAACTCTTTTACGAAGGTTTGCCCGGGAAGGGGAGTAACTTTACTATCACAATTCTCCACCATTAACCTGACCCCGAAGTTGGTTGTTTTCATACCTTCAATATACATCAAAGGAAAGGGGCTGACCGCTCCGCTCGCTCCGCTCGCTCCCGCGCTCGCTTCGCTCGCTTAGATTATTAGCTTACCTCCTACACTCTCTTGATTGTTTTATCTCGCTCATTTCCTACCTTTTGCCAATCATGCCTTCGATTAAAGACTGCTCACAAGCTCGCATACTTTATTATCTCGCTTTGCAAGATAACCTCTCTCCTCGCTCCGCTCGGAACGACATGATGCGCAAACTATCTATTACATAGATAGCCAATAGTCATTCGCTTCAAGAAGCAAACATTTAATCATTCGTTCACAGCCAGACTTGAACAAGTCAAGACTGACTTAGGCCAGCATACGCTAGCCTATTCGTTCACAGCCGACAGCTAAAGCTCACGGCTTAATTAAATGTTCGCTGCGCTCGCTTCGCTCGCTCTTGTTCTTTATTGGGGGGGAAATCCCCCCCCTATACCCCCCCTATTTGCCTTCGCTCGTTGCTACGTTCGGGCTTCGCTTCCTCGCTACGGCAAAGTGGCCAACACGCCCCCCCTCGCCGGCAGGGCTAATCCCCCCTATTCCGCAATGTATTCTATATGCCTCATTAGGGGGTGCGTTACGATCTTCTGCTGGGACCCTCCCTTGCAGGCGATCGTTTGCCACCATGTTACAAGCCAAACAATCAGCAAAACCCTTTTTGACTCCGTCAAAATCCGCCACGTCATTCTTTCGTGTCGGAACGGACTTTGCCATCATTAACATCCATAACGTAGCTCCTCCGGGGTTCCCCCACCCCCGGCAGTCGCAATCAAGAAATCATGCTGGATGTTTTGGCCTGTCGGAAAACAAAACGTGGGAGGCAACGCCCCCACTATCGCGGGCCTGGACTCCTTTGCAGGAGTCTTGACCGCAGTAACGTCATGCAAAAGCCGTTAAAAACAATATATGTTGAAAGACTACCTGCTTAATAAGAAACCCGCGCCATTGGGGGTTCCCTCCGGCAGGTGCTTTCAGCAGGTACGTTCGCCATGCTGGCTCACATACCGCGCGCACGATAAGGTCGAGCTAATAAGATCAATGCTCGTGCGCTACTCCCGGCCTTCCCCCTATGCCTTAGATCGCCCACTTCCTCTAAAGACAAACATGACTTAAACCCGAGGAGTTCGCCAAGAGGCGCTTTTATTCTCGGTTTTCCCCCTCTTGGCTCACTTGATATCGTTTTTTACGCCACGACCGCTCACCGATCAAATACACGCTGGGAGATAGGGACCATTATATCTCCTCATCTGCAATCTCCGAAAAGGCAATTTTTCCGGCGAAAAAAACTCTTTTAAGCATAATAATCAACAAGGAAGGGGGAAGTCGGTAAAAATCAACAAACAAAGAAGAAAAAAGAAAAAAACAAACTAGCCCCTAGACTGTTCCCCCCCTTAACAACCCTCCCCTCCGGGGACTTTTTAGTTTACGCTCTCGTAGAGAGCGACACCCCCCTACCCCCATTAAAGGAAGTAGTTGGTAGTGTCTTATTGCGACAATTAGTGGTCTTAAAACTTTCATCCGCCGAATTGCACGGTCTTTAAACTCGGACCACCAAAAGAAAAGGCGATAAACACCTAATCCCCCCCCACCGAGTAATACGAAAATTCCCATTAAAAAAACCGCTTAAACTTGCTTTGCGGTCGTAAGATGTAGTAAAATATGATTGTTTGATCATTAAAGCCAGTATACAACTACTGGCTTTTTGATGTCAAGGAGTTAATGACTAATTGTCCTTATCAACCTGACCACTAGCATCATTTACTTCATACGTTGTTTGTCTGCCGGTCCCTCTCCTAGTGATTACTATGACAGCACCAAAATTCACCCCAGACATTAGCTCAGCTAAAGCTATACTTTGACTCTCAAGGATTTTCTCATTCCCATTAACTTCCAAAAAGTACCTAATTTTTCCCTTATCGTCATTAGCTTTGTCTACAAACTCCTCATACTTAATATACTTGCATTTAAGGGGCTTATCCTCCTCCAATTTCAAGTACATTCTGTTTTTATCCGCCCATTTTTTAAGACTCATTACTTTCACCTCCCCTCTGTTTTCTATATTTATATAACGCATCTCTACCTTTAAAATGTAGTATCTGATGTTCTTTGTGTGTCATTACTTCAAGATTTTTAGGATCATTGTTTTCCGGGATATGATCCTTGTGATGGACCACTTCATTACTTCTAAGTTTCCTCCCGATCTTCTTTTCAGCGATCTTCCTGTGGTTTCCGTACGACATAGACTTTAATAAATTAAACCGACTTTTTAACTTTCTTTTTAACCACCTTTTCAAGTGCCATTAAAGATATTATCGCCATTTTAGAAACCGTGATCTTACCTCTCTTATCAGTCATTTCCATAAAAGCGCTTTCATTACTGAGTCGTCTTTTTAATGTTGCGTATGTTTCCTTTAATTCTACCGGGTGGGGCGAATTAACTAAGATTATTTCACTCCTCATTACTATCACCTGCTTTCCTAAGGAATAATTAGTATTTGATTAGGGTAAATCAACCAAGGATGTTTTATTTTATCTCTATTTGACTTCCATATTCTCTCCCACTTATATCCTTCTCCATAGTATCTCAAAGCGATATTCCATAAATTCTCTCCACGCCTAACTTTGTGCGTCTTTGGCTTTACAGGGACCACGGTTTCAGACGATACTTCTTTATCAAACAAAGGCAACGGATCAACCCAACCATTGATCCCTTCATCTAATTTGTTCAACTGTTTAATTCCAAAATGCAAATGTGGCCCAGTTGCGAAGCCAGTTGCCCCTGAAAGGCCCAGTACATCGCCCTTTTTGACTTCTTGCCCTACTCTAGCGGTGATACTAGATAAGTGCCAATACTGACTCAAAAAAGAGCCGTGAATTATATTCACTCCCAAACCATCTGCATCCGGGGTTCGATCTGCATAACTCACAATTCCATCCTCAACAGCTTTTATGGGAACGCCAACCGGTAAAGCGAAATCAACGCCGTTGTGAGGGCATCCAAAGACCTTAGTGTACCACTCCGGGTCCTCCCCAAAGTTAAAAGTTATTCTGTAATCACCGTCAAAAGGTTTTCTTATAGTCATAGTTTTATAGTCTGATAATGCCAACCAGTAAATTTCTCATAAACCCACAATTCCATTTCTACACATGGAGCGAGTTTTAATTTCGAGAGATCATCTAATAATCCTTTAAATGATGGTAGTTTTCCTTTAGGACAAACTTTTACCTGTATCAAACGGACATTAGCTTTTCCGACCGCAATAACATCAAAGGGACCATGTGAGCCGGCGGTCCTCATTACAAGATACCCAGACCTTTTAAGGTCCTTCATGGCCCTAAGTTCTGCTCTATATCCTGCTTTGTAGTTCTTATTTCCTCCGCTCATTTCGTAACTTTAGTAACTGCTGATAACTGGATCATAGTAACGCCGAAGTTCACCATTATCTCAATATCTTCTTTATCAAATCCGCCTTTTTCCTCAACACCATAAGCAAACTGTTTCAAACTCTCCGAGAACTTTTTAAGTACCTTTGCTTGTCGTTTTACTTCACTCATTATAACCTCCATATACTGGACCCTGATCACACACTTCCCAATTCCACGTTTCACATCTAGCATCTTCTACCCTGTTAAGACTAGCATTTACCGCCATCATTAAACCAACTATGAAGATCACTATACTAATAAACTTTAACACTTGCTTAGCTTTTTGCATACTGTCTTATTCTCTCATACTCTGTCCTTTTCTGTCAAGTCTTTTTCTTCTTTGTTTTGTCCTCCCACTTAAACCTTCCGGGTTTTAAAATATCAATTACTTTCTTTAACTCTACAACATCAGGAGTCCTTTTTATTACCTTAATCCCCACCATCTTATCCATTGTTTCAATCCATCCTTTCGCTTCACATAGGGACCGCAACCGGTGAAACTTCTGATGATTAAATATCAACTTCTCTTTATGCGCCGGGGTCATATTCTTTAAAACATCAGCAAAATCATCAAACTGTGTACCACTCATTTCTTATTAAACGGCGTTTTAAATCGTTCCTTCCCGGGCTTTCCCCCCCACTTCTGTACAAAATAGTCCTCATTTATTGTATAGCCAGCATTTACACTCGCTTTTACTCTCCCGCCTTGTTTTATGGTCCTCGATCCATAGTGATAATAAATTGCTTGTGGTTCCCTTATAGCCCTCAATCCCTTTAATCTCATGCGATAGTGGTAGTCATTATCTTCAAAATAAGCAGGGTAAAATTTCTCGTCAAAATAGCCGATCAACTCAATAGTTCCTTTTTTAACCATAAAGCAACTAAATTCAGGCGTTTCCTTCAATTCCCCCTTCTGAGGTATGTCTAAGGTTAGTACGTCTTTAGCCTCTACCACCCTACCAGTTATATCTGCACCGCTCACAAGGCCCACTCCGGGGGTTTTAATCGTCTTTAACATAATATCTAATGTTTCAGGATGCAACCATATATCATTATTCAAAATTGCGTAATACTGGCTTTTATATAGTTCCTTTGCTAGTTGAATTCCGTAATTCCAAGCTAGCGCCACGCCGTCATTTCCTTTATTTCGAATATACAAACACTTCCCCTTTGCTTGCAGATCGGAGAGAAACTTTTTAGTGCCGTCAGTCGATCCGTTATCAATGAAGATCAAAACATACGGAATTTTGCTCTTAATTGTTTTTATAAACTCTTTTGTGTAGTCTAAACAGTTAAGGACCGGGCAGATAATTGCCAACTCTTTTGGATCTAAAATTCTCGCCATTGTTTCACCTTTCCCCAAAGTTTGTAAGCTCTACCATCATCAGAATAATGCCAACTAAAGGCGTTCGTGGCCACCTTAGGGCGGATTTTCAAGCTCTTGTAGATATTTAATAATAGCCACTCATCATCAGCCGTATGTCTTAAAGGGATCGTACCAGGCCCAATATACCCTTTATAGTCCACTCGACTATATACTCCCCGGGAGAGCAACAAACTTCCCCCCGAGATACCATCAACTTCTGGCGATCCCTGCAATTCTCCTCTTTTTAGCCAAACACGCTCGAGGCCCTTTCTGTCCCTATAATTATGGCCGATACAATGATTAGCGTTTCCCCGCGCTCCGTGCATAGCTCCCACTACTCCCCAATCAACGGCTAGCATCTTTTCCAAAATATCAGGGTCCGGCTCGAGGTCAAGGTCCATGAAGAAAATCCAGTCCGGGTTCAGTTCCCGAGCAACATCTATCCCGATCTGTCGGCCTAGCATGGCCCTTTCTTCTCCAGTATCACACCTAGTCAATTCAGGATACTTTTGCTCCTCTATAAACAATGCCGACTTGTTTTTATACGTCAAACTCTCGTACATTTTTGGATACATCCACCTACAATACTGCTTATGGTGCGTATATACTTGGATTACTAAAACGCTGTCTTGTTTATTTTTCATTTAATAAAAGTTTAATTTCGTCATAATTTGCTCTAGCCGGTGGAAATAAGTGTGCTTTGCTCTGATAAACTCAGCCCCAGTTTTAGCGATCCTTTCTCTTTCCTTAGTATGTGTAAGATAGTAAGAAATTACCTTGTCTAAGCTCTCCCAGTCATGGTAACTGACATAGTGGACCCCATCTTTGAATAACTCATCCTGACCATCTACTTTATCAGTAACTAGAAGCCTACCGATGCTCATGGCCTCAAAAACTCTCATATTCATATCGTTATCCATAGAACAGTTAAATAAAATCTTGCATCTAGATAGCTTTCGTGAATAATCCTCGCCGGGTTTAGACGTGGACCTCAACAGCTTATACTTTTTCCCTATCTTGTCTAATAAACCACTTCTTCGAGCATAAGTGTCGTTACCCAAAAAGCCAACATCATACTCCGCCGGTTCATCCTCAAATCTACGATGGAGTTTAGGATCGGCGCCTAAAGGTAGCCAAGACACTTTTTTCCCCTGATACAAAGGTAAAAAGAACTTCTGAGCTATAAATACATGGTCCACCTTCTCGTATTTATCCAAGTCCCTACCTAAATGAATATGATTATCAATCTCCCAATAGCAAGATACAGCAGTCGGATAAGATATGATCTCCCCGCAAGGTTCGATATTTATTATCACGTCAGCACAAGGGACCCGATCCTCACCTTTCCTAAAAACCGAGGCTTTTGGGAAGTCTTTAAGGGCCATCTCAATATACGAAGCAGTCGTAAAGGGATAGTATTGATATAAATAATTCAATAATACTCTCATATTTAGTTATTTCTTTTTAATCTCCGGTTTTTCCTTCTTTGGTTTCCTTTTGCCACCAACAAAAGTAGATAAACCGCACTTAGGACACTTGGTCCAACCCTTTCTTTTAGGGTTTAATTTTAAATTACATCTACTACACTTCACTTATCTCACCTCCTCTCTGATCGTTTTCTGGTCTTAATTCAGTCTTTTCCACCTGTTTAAAAATGAGTCTGCCGTCCTTATCCCACTCAGTTCCCCATTGTTCACCAGTTACTTCCTCTAAATCTGCCAGAGTTTCTATGATCGTCCCTGCCTGCTCTTTACTTCGAGCATGGTGAGGACTATAAATAATCCTTCGTCTTGTTTCTTTTTCCATTTAAACCTTCTTTAATATGTAATAAAAGCTCCAGTTTGGACAAGCCACTCCCCGATCCACAACCTTAAAAGGCAGGTGGGACCACTTCAAAAGCTGTTTCTCAAAAGTTTGCAAAGTATGTTCGTGCCAATGCTTGTTATACGGATTTTTCAACAAGCCCTCTCTATCAATTTCAGGGTTTTGTTTCTTCGTATAAAATACGTCAGGATGGACTATCCCAACGATCCCTCCGGGTTTTAGGACCCTCAACCACTCAGCTAATACCTTCACCTGCTCGTCATGGTGTTCAAAATTATGTATCCCAATAATATAATCAAGCTCTCCATCTTTAAAAGGCAGTAGTATCCCCTTAACCAAAACATCAGGTTGCACCCTCTTATCAATATCCACCCGAATAGTGCTTTTTAAAGGACTTCGTAAGCCACAACCAATATCAGCCCCTTTACCATCTAACCACGGAATAAGTTTTTCAACCTCTGAGAGCCACATAAAATCAGGCTCGTTCTTTGCGGTTGTTAATACGACCTTTTTCTTAACTTCTTTCATATACTTAAAACTTATTGATAATATCCTCCGGCTCCTCGAAAAAGCGACTGAGGCTTCGCATCACCGCTTTTATGTTCTTACCTTTATGACCAGGGTTTTTATACGCCACTACACACATCGAAATATCATATTGCTCACCGGGGAATTTATAGTTAAATATCATGTGGCTAGTAAAATCAACCACGTTAAACAATTTTTCTAGGTAATCTTTATTAAATAACGTTTTGTGCATTTGCGGTATACAGGCTTTCCCATCCTCCTCAAAATCTCCATGAGTTAATCGGTAAACCTGAGGAAGATTAAATACACCATTGAAAGGCTTTAAACCGGGTTTAGAGTCGAGATAAAGCTGAGCAATAAGATCAAAATCAGGTATACCAGTAA
>Ga0208905_1000704_pt1 | contig 16962 bp, 16 predicted proteins | sample AntAceMetag02UKS_FD_184776 | JGI IMG/M metagenome (GOLD analysis project Ga0208905, IMG submission 184776) | Saline lake microbial communities from Ace Lake, Antarctica - Antarctic Ace Lake Metagenome 02UKS (SPAdes) (version 2) | ecosystem: Environmental > Aquatic > Non-marine Saline and... | reverse complement strand
CACCCCGTAGGATATTTATCCAACAGGGTAAAGTTGTAACATTTCGTCAATGGAACATTTTCTAATTTTTATCGGAAAATGTAGAGACACAAAATTTTGTGTCTCTACTACCAGTCCGCCTTAGGCGGATATATCAACGGGCTAAATATTTCTTACAAGCTAAAACTTGTGCTGAACAACGTCACCCTAAACTTGTTTAAGGGTTGTTTCTGTATAGTTACATATTTTTTATTATAATTCTTTTTTTAATATTTTATTTAGTATATTTTTTTTTGTTTTTTAATTTATTTTTTTTTGTTTTTAACCACTTAAATTTTTATTTTTCTTTCTATATTTTAAAAAATACAAATATTTTTTTATAACAACTATTGTATTATGAACTTAAAAATGTATTTTTGTGTTTAATATTTTAATACTTTATTTATAAACAAAAAATGCAAAGAGATATGAAAAAAAATGTTATTATTATTGGCGCTGCCGGAAGAGATTTTCACAATTTTAATACATATTATCGTGGAAATGAAAATTATAATGTTGTAGCATTTACTGCTGCTCAAATTCCAGATATTGATGGCAGAAAATACCCTGCTGTTTTAGCAGGCAAAAATTTATATCCAAATGGTATTCCAATTGTTTCACAAGCAGAATTACCAGCTCTTATAAAAGAAAAAAATATTGATGATTGTGTATTCTCTTATAGTGATGTTCCTTATAAGAGATTAATGAATATTAGTTCTATTGTTAATGCTGCCGGTGCAAATTTTATATTATTAGGTCCTAAAGATACTATGCTCAAAAGCAATAAGCCGATTATTTCTGTTGGAGCTGTCAGAACAGGTTGTGGCAAAAGTCAAACATCAAGAAAAATTATTGAGTTATTAATGGCAAAAGGTTTAAAAGTTATTGCTATTCGTCACCCAATGCCTTATGGCGATTTAGCAGACCAAGCTGTTCAACGTTTTGCAACTATTGATGATTTAAAGAAAAATAAATGTACTATTGAAGAAATGGAAGAATATGAACCACATGTAGTTCGTGGAAATATAATTTATGCCGGCGTTGACTATGGAGCTATTTTAGATGCAGCTGAAAATGACCCTGATGGTTGTGATGTTATACTTTGGGATGGCGGGAATAACGACTTTTCGTTCTATAAACCAGATCTTACAATTACTGTTGTTGACCCTCACAGACCTGGTGCTGAATTAAGTTACTATCCAGGCGAAGTTAATCTTAGATTATCTGATGTAGTTATCATTAACAAAATGGATTCTGCTTCTCCAGAAGGAATTCAAACAGTGAGAGAAAATATTGAAAAAACTAATCCCAGTGCAATAGTAATTGATGCTGCTTCTCCTATTAGCGTTGATGATGCTTCTGTTATTAAAGGGAAAAAAGTATTAGCTGTAGAAGATGGTCCTACATTGACACATGGAGAAATGAAGATTGGTGCAGCAACTGTTGCTGCCAAAAAATTTGGCGCATCTGAATGTGTTGACCCTAGACCTTTTACTGTTGGACGACTTTCTGAGACCTTTAAAATCTATCCTAACATTGGCACTTTATTACCAGCTATGGGATATGGAGAAGAACAATTAAAAGACCTTGAAACAACAATTAATAATACTGAATGTGACTCAGTTATCATTGGGACTCCAATTGATTTAAACAGAATTATTGACATAAAAAAACCTAATACAAGAGTTTATTATGATTTGCAGGAAATAGGAAGCCCTGATTTAGAAGAAATTGTTAATAATTTTGTTGAAAAATATAATCTGAAAAAAATAGGCGTTGTTAATTAGTGTTTGCTCATAAATAATAAAACTCATAAATTACAAGCATCAACTTAGCGAAGTTATCTTACGAACATAGTGAGTAAATTACAAATAAAAATATACTAACTAAAACAGATGAAAAACAAAAGTTTAATCTCAATTAATGATTTTACTAAACAAGAGCAAATAAAAATTCTTGATGTTGCTGAAGAGTTTGAAAAAAATCCTAAACAAAACATATTACATGACTATGTAATAGCTTCTTTATTTTTTGAACCATCAACAAGGACAAGAATTAGTTTTGAAAGTGCTATCAATAGATTAGGTGGTAAAATTGTTGGATTTACAGATGAATCTACGTCTAGTGTAAAAAAAGGAGAATCGCTAAGAGATACCATCAGAGTTGTTAGCAATTACTCTGATTTGATAATTATGCGACATCATAATGAAGGCAGTGCCAGATTTGCAAGTGAAGTAGCATCTGTGCCAGTTATTAATGCAGGCGACGGAGCTAATCAACATCCAACGCAAACATTACTTGATTTGTATTCTATAAGGAAAACACAAGGCACTTTAGAAAATTTAGATATTGCTTTTGCCGGAGACCTTAAATATGGCAGAACAGTTCATTCATTAGTGATAGCTCTTTGTAATTGTAATTGTAATTTTCATCTTATTTCTCCTGTTGAACTAAAATTACCAAGCTCGGTAAAAATGTATATAAAAGAAAAAAATCTTAAATATTATCAATATACTGATATTAATGAAGCAATTCCAAAAGTTGATATATTATATATGACAAGAATTCAAAAGGAGCGATTTACTGACCCAATGGAATATGAAAAAGTTAAGAGTTCTTATAGTTTAAAAAATAATATGTTATATAATTCTAAAGATAATCTTAAAATTTTACATCCTTTACCAAGAGTAAATGAAATAGATGAAGATGTTGACAGTAGCCCTAAAGCATATTATTTTCAACAGGCATTAAATGGTGTGTTTGTAAGGCAAGCATTGATTTCTTTAATATTAGGTTTAAAAAAATAATAATTTGTATAATGAAAAACGGTAGAACAAAAGAAGAATTAGTAGTTTCAGCTATTGATAACGGAACTGTTATAGATCATATTCCTTCAAAGAGTGTTTTTCAGGTAATAAAAATCCTTAATCTTGAAAAAACTGAAAATCAGTTTTATTTTGGAACAAATCTTACCAGTAAAAAATATGGCAATAAAGGTATTGTAAAAGTACGTAACAAATTTTTTGAGATTGAAGAAATAGATAAAATATCATTAGTTGCTCCTATTGCTACTATTATTACAATTAAAGATTTTAAAGTGATTAAAAAGAAAAATGTTCATATTCCTGACCATGTTGTTAAATTTGTAAAATGCTTTAATCCAAATTGCATAACTAATCATCAAAATATTACAACCAAATTTGATGTAATATCAAAAGATAAATTGAAATTAAAATGTTGCTATTGCGAAAAAATAACAACTAAAAAAAATATGGATTTTATATAATTATTAACTAAAAAATAAAAAAATTATGAAAAAAATTACATTAACATTACTCATAGTATTTTCTTTTTATGGAATAAATACTTTTGCTCAAAATCCTCCTAAAAAAGATAAAGGGATATTTAAAGAATATAAAGGTGGATATTATAAAAATACAATACTGAAAAGTATTAAAGAGTTCAATGAAAAAGACAAAATCATAAAGTCAAACAAGAGTTTTAATCTTGATTTTACAGGAAAGGATATACCTAATTCTGTTGGGCTTTATAAAAAAAATTGGTATAACAAGCCCATTTCACAAGGAAATGCAGGGACGTGCTGGTGTTATTCCACCACATCATTTTTCGAATCAGAAATTTATCGTCAGACAAAACAAAAGGTAAAACTTTCGGAGATATATACTGTTTATTGTGAATATGTTGAGAAAGCACGACGTTTTGTTAAAGAAAGAGGGAACTCTGCTTTTGAACAAGGGTCTGAATCAAATTCTGTAACAAGAATGTGGAAAAAATATGGCGTTATCCCTTATAAAGATTATACAGGATTAAAATCGGGACAGCAGTTTCATTCCCATGCAAAGATGTATAAAGAAATGAAATCTTATTTAAATTCTGTTAAAGAAAAAAATGCATGGAATGAACAAGAAGTTATTTCAACCATTAAATCTATTATGAATCATTATATAGGTGAGCCACCAACAGAGATTACTGTCAATGGTAAAACTATGACGCCAAAACAATATCTTAAAGATGTTCTTAAACTTAATCCTGATGATTATATTGATGTAATGTCTTTAAAAGAAAAACCATATTATGAAAAAGTAGAATATGAAGTTACAGATAACTGGTGGCACAGCAAGGAATATTATAATATTCCTCTTAATGAATGGATGAATATTATAAACAAATCTATTCGTAAAGGTTATACAATAGCTATTGGCGGTGATGTATCAGAAGCCGGCTTTGACAGAGACACTCATGCTGCTGTAGTTCCTGACTTTGATATACCATCAGATTATATTGATGAAGATGCTCGCCAGTTTCGCTTTAGTAATAAAACAACTACTGATGATCATGGTATGCACCTTGTAGGATATCTTGAAAAAGACGGGAAAAATTGGTATCTTATAAAAGATTCAAGCTCCGGTTCCCGTAATGGAGACGTTAATGGTGAAAAATTTGGATATTACTTTTTTAGCGAAGATTATATGAAACTAAAAATAATTGATTTTGCAGTTCATAAAGATATGGTAAAAGATATTTTGAAAAAGATGAAATAATCATTGAATTATTATTAATAACGACGAAGCCAAATGACTGTTAATGACGGCGAGATAAATATTTTTTTTTATAATCCTTTCTAAAATATCTCAATTCAGATATTACTGCTTTTATGCTGTAGCAGAAATATTGAAATAATATTTTGCGGAAATCTTTTTTTGAGTATTTGTTTGTTTTTGGATTAAGCAATATTTGTAAATATTCATTTGAGATAGATTTATAAACATCTTTTCTAAAAAATTTATAATAATCATAGTTTAATATTTTTTTTAATATCTCAATATTGGATTTTTTAAATGCGTTTAGTTCCTTTGTTTTTGAAACTCCTTTAGAATGCTCATTATATACTGACCATAATTCATTGAAATACTTAAATTTATTATTCTTTATAATAAATAATTCTACTGCCCAGCTCAATGATAAAGTTGTTCCTTTAAATATTTGAATAAAAGACGAAAGGTCTTTATTTCTGAATACAAATGAACCTGTCGGAATAATATTTCGTTGAACTAAGTCCTGTGGATAAAAATCAGATTTGTATTTATTGGATTGAGAATAATATTTAAATTCTTTAAGTGATTGCTCTTCTGTTTGTTTGTTTGCAGGTTCTGTATTTATTATTTTAGCATCGTGAAAACAACCGTTATAGTCAGGATTTGTTTCTAAAAAATCTATCTGTGTCTGCAATTTTTTATCATAAATCCAGTAATCGTCACCTTCAAGTATTGCAATATATTTAGCTTTAAAACTATTAATAATTTTTTCTGCACTTTTGAATACACCTTGATTTTTTTCGGAAAATATTAAGTTGATTTTGTCTGGATATTTTTTCTGATAATCTTTTAGAATATCCTGTGTTTTATCTGTTGAAGCATCATCACTGATAATTATATTATAATCAAAATTTACCTTTTGCATCAATATACTGTCAATAGCTTTGGCAATAAACTTTTCGTGATTATAAGTAAGAATACCAATATTTAACAGTAATTTATTTTCTGACATTAATATTTTTTTTTAAAAACAGAAGTTAAATTTTAGTATAAAAAGATGAGCAAAAATACTTAAATTTTGATTGGATTTTTTATAATCTGCATTATTCATAAATCAAAATATATATTATTATCATTAGCCCCGTCTTTTAGAGCAACATACACTTCTGCGAAATTTTTAGACCATTGGTATTCTACCTATATCTTTAATATTACAAGAGGATATCTTGCGCCGGCAGATATAGAGTCATAAATACATAGTTATAAGAAGTGTTTGGTAACCATAATCAGATAGAGATAAAAAACCATTTTATTTTAATCTTTTGGTGTGCAGATCTTTGTACTGTTGATTTAATGAAATTCTCAATTCTTCTTCACTTATCAGCGGTTGTGCTATTTTCTCAAGTATTTTAGGCGAAATTCTCCCAGATTTAATCATCTCATTGCCGGCAAGTCCTGCCGCTTGAAGCACCTCATTACCCTGCACGGTAACTTTGCCTTTCTTACGCATAAAATCGGCATGTGGCCTCAACACAGATCCGCCATACTCTACTGAGACGTCTTCCGTAAATTCGCGTATTACACGTTCTACAGTTATAAAGTTGTCTATTTCCCACCAACCACATGTTGCCAACAGTATAATCTGACGAATGTTGACATTACTGCGGAACCTTGTCCGTGTACGTCCTTTGCGAGTATGAATAAATGAACCTATCAACGGGTATAGTCGATTTAAAAAAATTTGAAATGCACCTGGTAATGGAATGTAGACCGGAGTCGCTAATACTAAAATTTCCGCTTTTTTTATTCTTGGGTACAGCATGTCCATATCATCCTTATGAATACACTTACCCGGTACTACATTCCAGCAGTAGAAATCACCAATACATGATTTCATTGCAAGCTGACTTGAATATACTTTATCCACAACCGCTCCGGCACTCTGCATACCATCTAGGAAAGCCGATAGCAATAAATTCGTATTGCCCTTTTCAAGACGAGGACTTCCATTAACAGCAAAGACATGTTTCATTTTTATATCCTAATGTTCAACAGTACATAATGATAAATTTAAAGTATGATTTATATAATCATCTTATTACATACTGAAAATGTTATTTATTTTTAGCAAATATAGTTATTTTAAAATTTTATTTTAAAATAATAAAGAATTTTTATTAAATATGTAATAAAAAAGGTACAATGGAGAAAAAATGATTGCTGATTTTGTAATAATACCCGGTTGATTTTAAAAAAAAATTATTTTTTTGTATAAAATTGCATAAGATACAAATTCTTTATCATGGCTTAATGAAATTTCAATATCAGATTTTAATTCATTAATTGATATAAACGGAATGCCAGTAAAATCGTCTTTTAGAATTTTTATGTTAGAGTTATCTATTTTAAATTTTCTGGCAAGATATTCAATTAAATAATTTCTTGTATAAAAACTTTGTTTGTTTATATCTGATGATTTTATTTTTTTTATTCCACAAAAAATTTTTGAAACAGAATTTTTATAATTAGCAGCTATTGTATGAATGTAGCTATTGTTTGTTAGTGAAGATGTATATATTTTGCAATTTTCATATATTACATGTCCATATATAATAACATTGTTTTTGCATTTATTATTGATGTTAATATTAACATTAAATTTTTTAGGTGAGAAGGATTTTCTTAATCCTTTTTTTACTAATATTTTGTATGCAGATTCTTTGCATGTCCAAAAGAGAAAGGATAAAAAATGATATTTTTTGTTTTTTTTAACAAAAACAAATTCTTCTTCGGTAAGTATTTTTTTTAAATATCTTGGATTAAAAAAATCCTGCAGATTTTTTTTATCTTTTAGCGATATGATGTCATTACCAATATAGACCATTAATTAATCTATTTTTTTTCTTCTAATTTTTTAGAAATAACACTTTCTGCATCATTTATTGTTTTAATACCTTCTAAAGATTTATCGTCAATTTCTATTTTAAATTCTTCTTCAATATCCAGAATTATATCAACTATTCTTGCTGAATTTATTTTCAAATCTTTTGTAATATCAGGATTTTCCGGAATATTTTCCCAGATTTTTTTGTCAAAAGTATATTTCTTTAAAATTGATATTATTTTATTTTTAATATTTTCCATAATTATATATATTTATATTATTAATTTGCAAATTAACTAATTTTTTTTAATATTAAACAAGAGTTAACATCTCCAAAGCCAAAGCTTGCTTTAGCAACATAGTTTAAATCAATGTTATTAATAATTTTTTGAGGGATTCTGTTTTTGTCAATTATTTTAGCAATTTCCGGGTGCAGGTCTTCACAATTTATACAGGGATAAATAAAATTATGATACATTTCCAAAACAGCAGATATTGTTTCAATAGTTCCGGCAGCACCAATACAATGTCCTGTCATAGATTTCAAAGAATTTATATAGGGAAAATCTGATTTTTCTCTTTTTAATGCCTTTGTCCAGTTTTTTATTTCTATTGGGTCAGCCATAGTTGAAGTTAAATGTCCTGATATATAATCTATTTTTTGTGGTTTAATGCCGGCAGATTTTATTGCCTGTTTAATGCATCTTTGAACACCATCAGGATTAGGAGCAGTCATTGAGCCATTATTTCGTTGTCCGCCGCTATTTATATGTGTTCCTGTGATTTCTGCGTATATTCTTGCATTTCTTTTTAAAGCTGTCTCTAAATCTTCAATAATTAAGACACCTGCTCCAGCACCGGGGACAAATCCGTTTGCAGAAGCACTCATAGGTCTGCTTGCTTTTAAAGGGTTATCATTATATTTTCGTGTTAAAACTCTAAGTACATCATATCCAATCCAACTATAAGGAGAATAAACTTCTGTTCCACCAACAAGCATTGCTTTTGCTTTGCCTGATTTAATTCTGTCATATCCCATTATAATAGCTTCTGTGCCTGTTGCACAGGCAGAAGAATTAGCTGTTATTTGATTTCCAAGAGCTAATATGCCGGATAATGCAGCACTTGAACCACTATGCATAGCATATTCCGCAGTCGTACTTCTTAATTTTTTGCTTAATCCTTTATTTACTAAAGGAACAATTCTGCTCCCTATAAAACATATACTACCAGCTCCACTTCCAATAATAATACCTTTATTATAATCTACATCTTTTGAATCATAATCAGGTATAGTATATCCAGCATCTTTCCAAGCTTCTAATCCGGCTATAACAGCATATTTAATAGTTGAACTGGTAGAGGATAAACTATATTTATTTAATAAATTATTATATGCAGAATTATCAATATCAGGTATTCCTCCTATTTGACAACCAAAATTAAGTTCTTTTAGTTCAGGAATAAATTTTATTCCTGATTTACCTTTTTTAATTGCATTAAGGAAGTTTTTTTTTCCAACACCATTTGGCGCAACAACGCCCATACCTGTTATAACAACTCTTTTATTCATTATTAATCAAATATAAATTTTAGTAATCTAGTAGTTCTTGCGACTATTTCTCCTTTAGGGTTTATCATTTCAACATTAGATCTAAGCAAATTTTTTCTGTAATATACTTTTTTAGCATGAACTTTCATTATTTCTTCAATATACACTCTTTTAAAATAATCATTCTGTCCATTAATAAGAAGAGGATAGAAATGTTGATTTGTTTCATATAATTTTAAGAGATAAATTATATGGCTTACCATGCCAATTTGTCCCATTGTTTCTACAAGAATTATTCCCGGGGTTACAGGATTATCTTTAAAATGTCCTTTATAAAAGAAATTTTCTTTTGTGTAAGTATATGTTCCGGTTATTTCATCTTCATTTACATCTAATATATTATCTACAAATTTAAAAGAAGATTCATAAGGCAATCGTTCAATAATCTTTTTTTCTAAAATTTTATCTATCATAGATATTTTAAATAATAATAAATATAATTATCAAATTTCATCAGGCGGTTGCCTGATTGTTTATGATAACTTGAATTAAAATTAGGATACAAAGATAATATTTTATTTTTAAACGATAAAAAATTTTAATGAAAATTTGCCTACTATTTTGTAATTTTTATTTCTGTGGATTTTATTAAATCCGCCTCAGGCAGATACTTGTTAATTTTAGGTATTAACAATTTGCTATGTAAAAGCATTATTTTTTTTATTTATTATTGTCAAATATAAATTTTAGCAATCCCGTAGCTCTTGCAACTACTTCTCCTTTAGGGTTTATCATCTCAGCATTTGATCTAAACAAATTTTTTCTGTAATATACTTTTTTAGCATGAACTTTCATTATTTCTTCAATATATACTCTCTTAAAAAAATCACTCTGCACATTAATAAGAAGAGGGTAGAAATGTTGATTTGTTTCATATAATTTCAAAAGATAAATTATATGGCTTACTATGCCAATTTGCCCCATTGTTTCTACAAGAATTATTCCCGGGGTTACAGGATTATTTTTAAAATGTCCTTTATAAAAGCAATTTTCTTTTGTGTAAGTATATGTTCCGGTTATTTCATCTTCATTTACATCTAATATATTATCTACAAATTTAAAAGAAGATTCATAAGGCAATCGTTCAATAATCTTTTTTTCTAAATCTTTGCTTATCATTATATTAAATTTGTTTTAGTATACAATTTGTTCTCCACCATTAACACTAATTATTTCTCTATTTATCCAGTCAATTTCTTTTGTTGTAAGTAAATAAATTACATTAGCTTTACTATCTCTGTGAACAATAAAAATATTAAAATTTTTTATTACCTGACATTTACAGATAAATATAAAATATATACAAAAATAGTAAAAAATTGTGAGTTTTATATTAAATTTGTAAATTTAATATAGATTTTGAATTATTATGTTACCACATTTTCACACATTATATCTTGAAACAACAAGGAAATGTAATCTTTCCTGCAAATATTGTTCAACAGGTTCTAATGGAAAATATAATGATGCTGTTGATATGTCTTTTAATGATATTGTGAACAGGATTTTGATACCTGCTTATAAATCAGGCACAAAATTTGTTGGTTTTTCCGGTGGCGAACCTCTTATGAGAAAGGATATATATGATTTGCTATATGAAGCTAACAAAATAGGACTTCGTATTGGAATAGTTACTAATGGCACTCTTTTGAATGACAAAGTGCTTAAAAGAATAAAATCCATTCTGGGTGATAACCTTATTGTATCACTGGGAATAAATTCTTTTGATAAGGATAATATATCTACAAGAGATTTGCCTGTAGATTTTACATTAAAAAAAATAAAACTATTGCAAAAGCACCATATAAGAGTTAATATTAGTGTTACAATTGGGAAATTTAATATACATACATTTCCTGATACAGTAAAAACCATTCAAAAATTAGGACTACCATATAATAGAATACCTTTTGTGCCAAGGAATAATCCTGAAGCTTATGACCTTATGCTTGATAAAGATATGTTACGTAAATATTTTCATCCCACATTAAGGGGCTATTTTGGAGGAGGCACCAGCTATCATCCATATTTTTTGCCTTATGAGACATATAAAAAAATATCAGGACAGACAGAAGAGAAAAATGGTGTTCCGACAAATCCATCAGTTGGCTGTTGGGTAGGGTCATATTATGCTATTAATCCTGAAGGAGAAGTTGCTCCTTGTCCTATGTTTCTGGACCATGTGTCAGGTGGGAATGTGTTAAAACAAAATCTGAAAGATATATTATATGAATCAGAATTGTTTAAAAAAATTGTTCAAAGGGATAAGTTAGAGGGCAAATGTGGTAAATGTAAATATCGTTTTACCTGCGGAGGATGCAGGGTTATGGCTTATTATTTAACAGGCAATGTCTTTGCACAAGACCCAAATTGTTTTCTTGATGAATTGTCTGAAGAAGAAATAAAGATTGCAGAAAAAGAGACAGAAAAAAGTTTTAAAAATTATACGAGGTTGGCACAAATAGGCAAAATGTTTACACCGCCAAATGATAAAGACATAAAATAGAAACTAAATAGTGTTTATCCATAATGTCTGATTTCCTCGTTATACTTGTCTTTCAAATCAGTCATTTACAAAAGTAAACTCCTGATTTTCAAGACTGCGCAAGCCTCGAACTCGAACATTCTGAACTAAACACTTACTTTATAGACATACATTAGATATCATACATTTCTTGGGCTCAGAAAAGTTTCATAATCCTGTAAATCTCTATTTACAACAGAGCCGGCACCAACAATAACATTATTTCCGATTTTAAAATGAGGAAGCACAACAGAGTTTGCTCCAATAACGCAATAATCACCTATAACTGCTGGTCCTATAATTGAAGCATTTGTGGCAACAGATACATATTTGCCAATTTTTACACTGTGTCCAATCACAGAATTTGCATGTAACATACAACCTTTACTAATCTGGACATTATGGGATATTGTAACACCCGGCTGTATAATAATTCCATTGTCCAAATTATTGAATCTGTCAAATAGTAAGTTTGCCCTTAAAGAAATTAAAGAAATTAATTTTCCGCCAATATTCTCAAACTTATTTGTCATTTTTTCTCTTATTCTGGGATGTCCTATAGCAGTAATAAATCTATTATCCTTATTTTTAATATGTTCTTTAGCTTGTTCTATAGATTTTATAACTTTATATTTGTTATATAATAAATTAGGAGAACTTTTGTTTTCATCAAAAAAACAAACTTCTTCATTTTTTTTATTTGAAAGAAAGATTCCTAAAGCTTCTTTCCCGGCAGCTCCTGCACCAACTATTAACATAATATACAAATTTAGAGTTATATAATATTATTTTTATGTTTATTTTTTTTTGCCAATTTGCAGATAATCATTAAATTAAGATAATTTTATTAATCTTTTAGTTTGTACCCGAAATTTTGATTACTTGTAAGATGTCTTACACCTGCATTTGTAATTAGTTTATCTTCCTGAATGCAATATCTTTTTTTAATTTTTTCAATATATTTTAGTATTATTAATCCATCAAACAGAAAAGATGTGCATTTTATCCTGAAACGTAATCTTATCAATGGATATGTAAGAACATTAATAATATGAATTTTTTTACTTATTTTTTTTGGCACTTTTTTATAAAATAAAGGGTCTGAAAATGAAAAATAGTATTGTTCAAAAATTTTAATTTTTTTTATTGTATGTTCTGATGTCCAAGGCGTTGCTTTATGTCTGATTAAGTATTCTATTCCATTGTTAAAATCCAACTGTTCTTGAATTTCATTAAATAATTTTGTTTTTGGTATTGGTATCCAAAAGGTTGAGTATATTGATAAATTTGGATAAATTAGTTTTATCTTCATTAATAGCTTCAAAGTTTTTTTTACATCTCTGTTATTATTAAAAGGAAAACTAATTATTGATGTAACTGATGGAGAAATGTCTGCATCTGATAATATTTTTAATGCTTTTAAACTTTCAGTAATACTGGTTTTTTGTTTAACTATTTTATTTAATATATAAGAATCTCCTGATTCAATTCCAAAAGAAATATTTGCACATCCGGATTTTTTTAATAATTTTAATTCATTAATACTAAATACTTTCAGTAAATTAACACTTGTTTGAGCACTCCATCGTATATCAAGATTGTTTTTAATAAATTCTTTTGCAATTTCAATAACAAACCTTTTGTTACCCATGAAATTGTCATCTCTAAAATGGACATTTTTAATATTAGGAGCGCTTCTGATAAAATTTTTAATATCATTAATTATGTGTTCTACTGTTCTGTGTCTCCATTTTCTGTTATAAACAATTGGCACAGAACAAAAACTGCAATTATTAGGACAACCGGTAGAAGCAAGATAATCTATTGTATTATCATGAATATATTTAGAAAAATTTATCTTATTATAGTCCAGATTTGTAACATCTATTTCATCTGGAATATTATCATTTTTGTTAATGTGTAATTCATTATTATGGTCTTTATAGCCCAAGCCTTTAATTGAATTGTCAAGATTATTATTTATTATTCCATCAACAAATTTATTTAATACATGGTCGCTTTGTCCTGTTAGTATATAATCAATATCATTATTGTTTAATAAATCATTTGGTATTATAGTAGGAATTAGCCCTGTCCATAATACAGGAATATTAGATATGTTTTTTATCTGTTTTGTTTTTTGAAGTCCATCTTCAATTTGAAAATTAACAGTAACAGATGTAAATTTTATTAATGTACTGACAATAAATAGTTTGATTTTATTATTATTTTCCAATACTATTTTTTCAATATTTTTTTCATAGCGACCATCTGTTAAAACAATATTCCTGTTTTTATGCCTGATTGCAGCTTCCTGATAAACCAGCTCATAAGGTAAAACAGAATTGTAATTTTTAGTATCAGGAAAATATATTAAAATAGTATCCATATTAATATTGTTTTGGATATTAAATTAAAAAAACTAATTATTGAATTTCAAAATTTGTAATTATTATATTTGCAAAAGCAATTTGCTAATTTACTAATTATTAAGAAAAATGTATTTTTTTTGACAATTTACTTATCTTTGTTGTGTATATAAATTTATATACATAAGATATAATTATTATGTATCTAGAAGAAATATCTTTAAATAATTTTAAGAACTATATTAAAAACAAGACAGATTTTTCAAAAAAAATTAATTGTTTTGTTGGTGATAATGGCGTTGGGAAAACCAATCTTTTAGATGCTATTTATTATCTGTCTTTTTGTAAAAGTTATTTTAATTCTATTGATTCTCAAAATATTTTACATGAAGCTAATTTTTTCTCTATACATGGGAAGTATAAAAAAGACAGTAATACAGATATAATAAGCTGCATACAAAAGAGGAATCATAAAAAACAATTTGAGCTTAATGGTAATAAATACACCCGTTTATCCGAACATATCGGGCTTTTTCCATTAGTAATGATTTCTCCTGCTGATAATAATTTAATATATAGTTGGAGTGAAGACCGCAGAAAATATATTAACAGAGTTATTTCACAATTTGATAAATTTTATTTAGAAGATGTTATAAATTATAACAAAGTTCTTGTTCAAAGAAATACATTACTAAAACATTTTGCTGAAAAACATTTTTTTGATAAACTTTCTATTGAAATATGGGATAAGCAAATGATTATGCTTGGAAATAAAATTTATGAAAAACGAAAAAAATTTTTAAAAAAGATTTCTCCTGTATTTCAAAAATATTATAAATTTATAACACAGGATAAAGAACTTGTTAGTATAGAATATCAATCGCAATTAACAAACACTGATTTTAAAGAATTGCTTGCAAACTCTTTGGAAAAAGATAGAATCTTACAATATTCAACAACAGGTATTCATAAAGATGATTTTGTTTTTAAAATGCAAAATTTTTCTATAAAGAAGTTTGGCTCACAGGGACAACAAAAATCTTTTATTATTGCTCTTAAATTAGCACAATTTGATTATACTAAAAACATTAAAGGATTTAATCCTGTTTTGTTGTTTGATGATATTTTTGATAAACTTGATGATAACAGGTTAACACAGTTAATAAAACTTGTTAGCAATAACAATTTTGGGCAGATTTTTATTACTGATACAGACAAACAGCGAATTAAAAAAATATTTAGTAATATAAAAACAGAATGTAAAATGTTTGAAATAAAACATGGGAAAATTATTAAATTAAAAAAATGAGATGACCATAGCAAAAGACAACGACTTAGCGATGAAGTGATAAAGCAAGAATAAAATTGGGTTAGGGTTTCTTCAAGTTAGATTATTTCTTTTTTTTAAACTTTCCTTCTCTCCATGCTTTTATAAATTTAGCCCATGCTATAGGATTTAACAGATTGTTTGGAGGGAATTGTCCTGCATAGTATAATTTACTGGTTTGATTGTTAATATAATTTCTATAGTTCATACTGGCATTCATTTTATAGTTTTCAAATCTTTCTTTCATTTCTGCCTGAGCAAGATTTTTTTTAGCTCTTTCCAGGTCATCGTCAGGAATTTCAAGATTTACAAATGCCTGCTTAAATTGTTCAATAGTAGGCCAAGGATAAATAACAGTTTCTTTTAACAATATAGTATCAACGGTCATCACATGAATTAAGGAATATTTGTTTTCAGATAATGTATCAGGTATTTTAAATTCAGATTTTTTATATCCTATTGCAGAAAATATAACTGTATCATTTTCGTATGCTGCAAAAGAGAAAAAACCATAATAGTCGGTTGTTGTCCCACGCCACGAATCCTTAATAATTATGTTGGTAAAAGGCATTGGTTTTAAGCTGTCGGCACTGACTACAACGCCAGAGAACTGTATTACATCTCTTTTGTTTTTTTGTGCATAAGAATTATCAGAGATAAATAAGATAAATATTATTGTTAGTATTTTAACGAATAAACGAATGGGTGAATGGGTAAATGGATGAATTGGTAAATTGGATTTCATGTGTTTATATTTTCGTATGCTGTTGATATTTAGTTATTTATACCGTTAGATAATATCCTAGGGTATTAATATTGTTATTAGTCATTAATAGTCATTCGTTTGCTTTTCTAAGTTCCAAAAAAAGTAACAAAAAAAAATCAATATTATTATAAATTTTGGACAAAACATTTTTCAAAAATACAAAAATCTTTGATTTATAGAGTAAGGTTTGCAAAAGATAAGTAAAATATTTGCCTAATACAAATTTTATTGGACAGGCAAAAACCAAATTTGTTAAAAAGGAAGGACTCTATTATTTTTTTTAATCAATAATAATATCCTCAATAGCTCGTTTTGGCACGTGGTGTATTTGTTTTTTGTCGCGCCAGTATTTAATATCATTATTTTTCACTGTATCAATTACAACTGTTTCTTTTGGTTTGCCAAGAGCCAGGGCAAGAAGTATTTCATACTGAGATGATATTTTAAGTGCTTTACGAAGTTTATCTTTTTGTATTGAGGCGAGCATGCATCCGCCAAGACCTTTTTCTGTTGCACTGAGAAGAATATTTTGTGCAGCTATTCCATAATCGCATCCAAATGACCGGCTTATTTTTGTATCGCCAAGTATGATTATATAAGCTGATGGTCTTTCACCTTCACAAGGTCCTTGCCAGTCATTAAGATAGCCGGCCCAGGTAAGACAAGAAAAAATCAGAGCATTTTTTTGACTGGTATAAGAAAGAATATATTTTAATGGCTGCACATTGCCTCCTGATGCAGAAAGTCGTGCAATATCAACAAACTCTCTTAATGTCTCAGGTTTTATGTCTGCTTCCTGATAAAATCTTCTGTAACTTCTGTTTTTTAAAACTAATTCTTTTATCATTATGAATATTTATTAATGTTTCAAGTTCCAAGTTCCAAGTTCCAAGTCCAATTATCCCC
>Ga0208905_1000701_pt1 | contig 16976 bp, 13 predicted proteins | sample AntAceMetag02UKS_FD_184776 | JGI IMG/M metagenome (GOLD analysis project Ga0208905, IMG submission 184776) | Saline lake microbial communities from Ace Lake, Antarctica - Antarctic Ace Lake Metagenome 02UKS (SPAdes) (version 2) | ecosystem: Environmental > Aquatic > Non-marine Saline and... | reverse complement strand
TATCTTTAAAATACCCGAGATCCCCCGTATAGAGGATGCCTTCCCGCGAGATGGCCTTCGCCGTCTCTTCGGGCATATTGTAGTATCCCAGAAAGACGATGGGCGGATGGTAGCAGATCTCGCCGATTTCGCCATCGGAAAGTTCATCGCCCGCAGAACCGTCACCATTCATCGGTCTTCTTATCGTCACCTCCGCGAGATCAGGAAAGGCACGACCGACCTGCCCCGCCATTTCCTCGACGGAAATCCCCGAAGGCGTAAAGGTTGCAAATCCGGCATTTTCCGTCATTCCTATACCCGTCCCGAATGCGGGGGCCATCGTTGAGAGTTTCCTGAGAAATTCAACATCCACCGCCGAGCCCGCATAGATGACAAATTTAAGGCTGCTGAGGTCGTAATCTTCAAAGTCCGGGTGAGCCCAAAGCATGCGGTACTGCGTGGGAATCTGGCCGAAGGCATTGACCATATGACTCTCAATCGCCTCAAGGGTCATTTTTACGTCGAATATCCTGAGGAGTATCGCCGTTCCACCTACTGCCATGGTGGTCATGAACCCCTCGGTTAAACACCCCACATGGCTCGGAGGGAGATTAATGAGTATCCTCGCATCGAGATCCATATCGGCGCCCCGGGCGAGAATTTCGTTCTGAACGATGATATTTTCGTGACAGATAAGTGCCGGTTTCGGGTCTCCCGTCGTACCCGTTGTATAGATAATTAGCGCTGGGCTTCGAGGAATTATCTCCCGCCATGCCGCCTTGAGCTTTCTCGTAAAGAGGTTTTTTATCTTCAGATAGACAATCCTGTTTTTGCTCATCATGCGGGTGATACTTTTCGCACCGTCGATGATATCTCCCGGTTCGGGATTCGGTGTCATCTGTATCAGGTGCTTCACGGAGGGACATTGTTCCCTCACGGCCTTCCCCACTTCCCGAAAATCTCTGACCGGCGTGTTGCCCAGGAAAAAGAAGGCCTTCGGCTCAATTTTATGCAGGTCACGGACGACCTCGTCTTCCTTGAGACGTACATCGAGGGGGGCAATGATCGCGCCGATCTTGAAACAGGCGTACATAAGAATGATATGTTCAGGAATGAGGACAAGCATCGTGGCAACGCGATCTCCCTTTCCTATTCCCATATCGAGAAGCCTGAGGGCAAAGTAATCGATGAGATTGAGAAAATTACGATAGGAGACAATCTTCCCGTCTTCATGCTGGATCATAGCAGACCGGTCGGGGGACACTTTCGCCCAGTGTTCGATGTATGAATTCAGAAGCGGCAATCTGATAAATTTCGCATCCATAATTTTTCCCTTACCCGTTTCTCAAAAGGGCATACCCCCCGCTGATCGCCCGTTTCCCCTCCTGATTAAAAACGGAGAAGAAGAGTCCCGTGCTATCCTCTTTCTCATCTTTTCCTTCAAGCTGAACGGTTATATCGGTACCCGGAAGCACCATGCCGGTAAAGCGGCACGAGAGGGATTGAAGCCTCTGTGGATTCATCCCCGCCTCCCTGTTGATAATTTCACGAACCGCAAAGGCAAGGGTCGCCGTCCCCTGGATTATGATTCCCGGAAGTCCGACCTGATGGGCAAAGCGCTTCGATGTATGAATCGGGAAAAATATATTGGAACAGCCGTCATATACAAAGGACCTTAGGGGATCGAGATGAAGCGGGACTTCCCAGAGGGGGTTCTCCCTTTTAAAGAGAGGAATCTCGGGCAGATTTTCTTTCTTTTGCTCCCCATCGTCGACACATTTCACGCCTCTCATTATTGCCCCGATATGCTCGGTAAAAAGAAGAAGGCCATTGTCGTCCACGGCATCAAAGCGGATCACCACATGCGTTCCCGCCCTGTGCGAAAGAATTGCCGCGATTTTGCCCTTCACGGTGACCGATCCTTCAGGCTTCATCGGTCGGTGAAATTCGAGATGTTCGCTATAGTGCACCTGCGTGGCAAGGAGATCCATCGGGAAATCGTCGGCCTCAATATAATCCCAGATCCTCTCCACGATTGGCCAGGTAACGGCGACACTGAACATGGGGGGCGCTATTATGCCTCCCTCGCGCTCATCATCAAAATACCAGGGATTATTGTCATCGATGGCCGCGGCATAGTTCATGGTATGGCGCCAGGTAATCTCCGCTTTATAATCCTTCAGCCTGGTTCCGACAAAGCGTGTGCTGATTTCCATCGTTATCTCTCCACTCAACCGGACTGTAGGAGCCTGAGTCGAGATAGTAAACAAAGGCAGGGGGGAAATCGACCGTGGCATTGTAATACCAAGAGGGGGTTGAAGCAAGATACCTTTTGATTTTTTTGCAACCTCTACGGTATGCAGTCCGATAAAAACCTGCGAGTGGTATTGGTCATGGAAAATGTGGTATTGTGCTCGCGCACCTGGAAGGCAGCAAAATTTTTCATTGACTATACAAAAGGAGTAGCTACTGAAATGACAAAAGTATCGGACACTGAAATGGATATCTATCTGCAACCGACGTTCACCATCGACGCCGACAACGAAACGATAGCGGAAAAGGCAAGAAATCTCACCGCCGATTGTACCACCTATGAGGAGAAGGCGATAAAACTCTTCTATTTTGTGAGGGACTCGATCCGCTATAATCTCTTTATGATCTCGGTCTTTATCGAGGATTTCAGGGCATCGAAAATTCTTGAATGGGGAAAGGGATACTGCGTGCAGAAAGCCGTCCTTCTCACCGCGCTTGGACGGGCCGCCGGAATCCCGAGCCGCATGGCATTTGCCATGATACGAAATCACCAGGTCCCCGAGCACATAGTTCAGAGACTCGGCAACAATATCTTTCCGAGGCATGGCTATACCCAGTTTTTCCTGAACGGCAGGTGGGTAAGCGCCGCCGCAACATTCGACCGAACCCTCTGTGAGAAAAACGGCCTGCCAACCGTGGAGTTCGACGGAAAGGAAGACGCCATGCTCCCGCCGGCTGATCTTACGGGTAAACCATATATCGAATATGTGGAAAAGTTTCCGCCGAGAGATGATCTCCCCTTCGAGTGGATTGCAGAAAAAATTGTGCAACTCGTCGGACCCGAGAAGCGGCCCTGGCTCGAAAAAGGGACGGCCCACGCACCGGAATTACCAAAGAGTTAAAAAGAGATTGCAGCTCCCCGCAACCTGTTGCGGGGAGAATCTCCGACTGTTACGAAAAAAATCGTTTTTTATGCGCTCGCTGTTTAGTTGCTCCTGCAAAGTGGGAAAAGTCGATGGGAAAGAGGGACAAAAACGTCTTTGAAGTAATGGCGAAGCCCTGCGGTCCCCTCTGTAATCTGGACTGTGTCTACTGTTTCTACAGCTACAAGAAAAATCGAGAGACCCCCTCGTACAACTGGACGATGGACCATGAAACCCTCGAGATTTTTGTGAGGGACTACATCCGGTCACAGCCCCCCGGATATCCCGTTCAATTCGTGTGGCAGGGGGGAGAACCGACACTTCTCGGTCTCGATTTTTTCGAAGAGGTCGTGGAACTGCAGAGGAAATACGGAGGGCCCGATCAAAAGGTCATCAATGCCTTTCAGACAAACGCCACGCTAATTGACGAAAAATGGGCCTCTTTTTTCAGCGAAAACAAATTCCTCCTCGGCGTCAGTATCGACGGGCCAAAAGAGATCCACGATTACTACAGGGTCGACCATCGGGGCGAAGGCTCCTTCGACCGTGTCATGGATGGGGTGGAACATCTCAGGGAGCATAATGTCGATTACAATGCCCTCGTCTGTATTACCGATATCAGCTCGAAAGATCCTCTCCCAATCTACAATTTCCTCAGGGCACACTTTGAGTTCATCCAGTTTATACCCGTTGTTGCAAAACGGGATTTCAGGGAAAGAGCCCCCTTTTTACGAGACAGCGAAAATCCGGGGGAGCAGAGTGCTAAAAGTCATACAGATCCGACAACCGACTGGAGCGTCACGCCTCAGGGCTTCGGCACTTTTCTCACAACGATATTCGACACATGGGTAAAAAACGATGTGGGAAAGGTCTTCGTACAGCTCTTCGACTATACACTCGCAAACTGGCTCGGCTATCCCGTTCCCCTCTGCGTCCTCAACAGGACCTGCGGAAAGGCCCTCGTAATGGAGCACAACGGTGACATCTTTTCCTGTGATCATTTTGTTTTTCCCGAGTTCAGGCTCGGAAATATCAAAGAGACACCCCTTGTCGAAATTGCCCGCAGTCCTGCTCAAGTCTCATTCGGAAGGGATAAGTGGGAAAGATTACCGGGCGCGTGTAGAGATTGTGAATACCTCAGATTCTGCTTCGGCGGCTGTCCGAAGAACCGCTTTTCCTGTACCCCCGATGGAGAGGGCGGGCTTAACTATCTTTGCGAGGGGTATCGGGCATTTTTTAAGCATACCGAAAAGGCCATGAGGTTTATGGCCGCAGAGATTACCAAGGGGAGGCCGGCCGAAAACGTAATGAATGCTCCCGTATAATTGACCTACATTCCCGGAACCCCGGTTTCTCTTTTCAGCCGTATCAATTCCTGCTGCAATTTCGGGAGGATTTGACCGGCAATCTTGGTCCCGTAGAGGTTCTTCTTTTCACCGGGATCGGATGCGATATTGTACACCTCGGGACTGTAGCATCCGCTTTCATACTCGATATATTTATAGTTTTCCGTACGGAGGGCATACATGGCGGGCACCGTATAGGGAAAATCGAGGAAGTACTCATAGAGCCAGGAGTTTCGCCAGGAGACATCCTTTGAGGCCAGAAGCGGGAGCATACTCTTCCCCTGCATAGTACCCGGTATTTTAATCCCCGCCAGATCGAGGACTGTCGGGGCAAGATCGATATTGAGAACCATCTGGGAGAGCCGCTCGCCCGGTTTTTCTATAAGCTTCGGGTACCGGAAGAGAAAGGGAACCCGGATGACTTCCTCATAGGCAAACCGTTTGTCGACGAGACGATGTTCTCCCCAGTATATTCCGTTGTCCCCGGCGTATATCACCACCGTATTATCGGCGAGACCGGCAGCATCAAGATGATCAAGAACTCGGCCGACCTCCCGGTCGATGGCGAGAATGGTCTCGCAGTATCCCCGGTACATCTCCTCCAGGACGCCAAATGTCCCATAGATTATCTGATTATCGACGAGGCCGATCCAGTTGTCAGACTCCGGCGGCAGGTGAAGATCCTTTATATCGCGATAGGTACCCTTCAGGTCACGGGGGGGAAGCCAGCGGTGATGCACCGCCTTCAGCGAGAGATAGAGACAGAAGGGCTTGTCCCTTTTTTCCCTGACAAATTCCAGCGCGTAATCGGTCAGCTCTTCAGTGATATATTCCTTCCGTGACGGCGTCTTCACTCCGTCGACAATAAGGGGACAGTTGAAGTATCTTCCCTGGCCCCTCTGGATGGTAAAGGAAATAAATCTGTCGACGCCCCGGAGATTCGGCAGCTCTTTCCCGGGCATATGCCACTTCCCGATGAACGCCGTGTCATAGCCTGATTGTTTCAGTAATTCGAGAAAGGTGACGTTTTCTTCGCTCCAGGGAGTGATATTATTTTTTACTCCATGGGTATGGGCATACTGGCCGGTCAGAAAACTTGCCCTGCTGGGACTGCACAGCGAAGAGGTTACAAAGGCGTTCTCACAGAGGGCCCCCTCATTTGCAATCCTGTCGAGATTGGGCGTCTCAAGAAAGGGGTGCCCCATGGAGCTCATATGATCCCAGCGGTGATCGTCACTCAGAATGAAGATTATATTCGGTCTTTGGAGAGACTCGGAAAAAGCCCACCGCGGAATGGATGCATTCAGCATGCCAAGCGCCGCCGCACCACCCAGGATCTCAAGAAGTTCCCTCCGTGAGATGTCCTTCCGAAAGATACTGTCTTCGAAAAATGACATTCTAACCCCCTTTGACCCCTCCCGGGATCAGTGGAAGAGCATCATGTAGATATCCACAAACATATAAAAGAAAACGGTTCCCCCGTTCCAGAGAGAGAGGGGAACGATGGTAAGACCGATAAGAAGCATGATAACAACCGGTCCCTGAAAAATCCTCCCTGGCATGAGTCCCTTCCTTCTGTAAATCACTCTGCACAGTATCTCGGAAATTCCCATATTGAGGAGCGCAGTGGAGATAACGCCGACAATCAGAGGATGAAAAGACCAGTAGACAAGTTCCCACCCGGTATAAATACAGCCCGCAAAGTATACCATCTTTCCCGACCAGATAAGGGGCGTGGCCAGTCCCGCAAGGACCCGCTCTCCCATGCTGGCGCCGGCTCTGAATGCCATAGGGTGGGCAATGAATGCACCCATCCATATGCTTATAAACATAAAAAGTGCCGAAACTGTCGAAAGTATTCTGCCCAGAAGAGGATGGGCAGCGCCAATGGCGGGCGATATATTATAGACATTGATCGATACTATCATCAGAAGTGTAACGATCCCTATGGGAATAAGGACCCTTCGATAAAACATCTTTTGTTTCATGATGAGATCCTTCCTTCTGCGAAGATACCAAAGAAGCCGGTCCAGACACTCACGCCCGAAGTGTCCCTATTTTCGGACCAACGGCACCCCTTGTGAATCTCCCCGCCCACAGGGCGGGGCTTCCCGGCAGTGTTATGGCAAGTAGTCTATTTTCTATCGGGCAGTTCTATGCCGAGTGATTGTATCTTCCGGTAGAGGGTACTCTTGTGGATACCCAGTTCTTTCGCTGTTTTCATGCGGTTCCACCCATTTCTGCGGAGGGCGTTCGTGAGAAAAATTGCCTCCATATCGTGGAATGTAACGGTTTCGGGATGCCCCGAATACCCAATCTCAGCAGAACCGCAGACAGGTTCAGGCAGATGCTCCCTCTGAATCATCCTCGTCTTGCAGAGGATAAATGACCTCTCAATTATGTTCTCAAGCTCCCGTATATTCCCGGGATAGTCATAGGACATGAGACATGCCAGGGCTTCATCGTTTATTCCCAAGATATCTTTATTCTGTATCAAATTGAAATTCTTTATAAAATGGTCAGCCAGAAGAGGGACATCTTCTTTCCTCTCCCGCAAGGGGGGAAGGACAAGCTGCATGACGTTGATCCTGTAGTAGAGATCCTCTCTAAAGGTTCCCTTTTTCACCAGTTTTTTTAAGTTTTTGTTGGTGGCTGCAATTACCCGGACATTTGTTTTTTCGCTCTTCACCGCCCCAAGGGGCTCAAAGGTCCTGTCTTGAAGCACCCTGAGAAGACGCACCTGAAGGGCTGGGGTTATGTCTCCGATCTCATCGAGAAAGATAGTCCCCCCCTGGGCAAGCATGAACCTTCCGGGTTTGTCCCTTTTTGCATCCGTGAAGGCCCCCGCCTTGTAACCGAAGAGTTCCGACTCCAGCAATGTGTCGGGCATGGCACCGCTGTTGACGGTAATAAAGGGTCCGTCCTTTCTCGGACTCAAGTTATGAAGAGCCCGTGCAAAGAGTTCCTTTCCCGTTCCGCTTTCCCCCTCAATCAGTACGGTACTTCCGCTTTCCGATATATCGGGAAGGAGGTTGAAAAGCTCATACATCTTATGACTTTTCGATACGATATCCTCAAAGGTATAGCTTTTTTCAATTCTCTTTCTCAGCTTTTCAACAAGACTGATATCCTTGAATGTCTCTACTCCGCCTACTACCTTTCCCTCTTCATCCTTCAAAAGGGCTGTTGATATGCTGACGGGGATCCTTTCACCATCTGAGTTTACTATGTGCACCGTCTTGTCGAAAACAGGCATTCCACTGCCCAGGGTCTGCTTCAAAAGACAGTTCCCTTCGCAACTATCGGCCCTCAGAACATCCTTGCACATCTGGCCAATTGCCTCTTCTCTCGGCACGCCCGTTATCTTTTCAGCCGCCCTGTTAAACGACGTAATTCGCCATGCATGGTCCACGGTGAAGACACCATCGGCTATGGAATCCAGAATAATATCATGGTCTCTGCTGAATTTTATATCACTCATACCGGTCGAACAAACTGTCCTTCATAGTCTGTGAAAGATTGAGCAGTAAAAAATGTAGCATAAATCTATTTCTCTGCCTTTTCCAGGTTTTTCGCCTCTTTCTTTTTCTGCTTTGTAATGGTTTTCGCCATCTTTTTCTCCTGCTTCGCTCTATCCTTGGCCTCTTCAAGAGAGAGGGCCTGGCCCTGGTCGTAGATTGAATCGGCCTCTTTCGATCTATCTCCGGGTATCACCATTTCAGGGTTATTTTCAGCAGCCTTTCCCCGCTTCAGCCTTGCCTTTTCCATCATATGCTTCGCAAAACTCTTTCCGAACTGTCCGATAAAACCTGCAAGAAGAACTATCAAAACCCATTTAATTATGTTCAGCCAATCTATGCCATTCATCTGCCGATCCTGTTTACCAATGTATACTATTCTATGAGAGGAATAACTCCTCTACCATGTCAATTATCCCCTCAATATCATTGATGTCGAATAGATTTGCATCCGTTTCGACAGGCACGTCGCTTGCAACAGCAATAAGATTGGCATCTTCCGATGACAGGAGCTCCCGTTTCATGACACTGCGAAAGACCTCTATCTTCGGATAGGGATTCCCTTTAAACCCCTCTGTCAGAATAATATCCACGTTATTGATGTATCGATCTCTCAGCTCTCCGATGCCAAGATCCGCACCCGTATCTTCGATCAGGGCAACCTTCTCCGGCGATGCGAGGAGCGTGAGGCGGGCACCTGCCTTTTTGTGCCGCCAGCTGTCCTTTCCCTCATGATCGATATCGAAACCGTGACGGTTATGCTTGATCGTGGCCACCCGATAGCCCCTCTCCACCAGTTTTTCAATCATTTTCTCAATCAGCGTGGTCTTTCCGGAATTTGACTTTCCCACTACGGACACTATCGGTATCATATTGATCTCCCTGATCTGACCATCACCTGTTATTGATTACACTATTGACAAATCTCAAATGAGGGCGCATTTCCGGGGTACCTCCTCCCTCTGAGATTATCTGCAGTACCCTTTGGGCATCCGTCACCACGGAGCCACCGAGGTGATTCACCGATGTGCCTCGAAAAGCTTCCTCGCACAAAGGGGTAGAGGGCCCCAGAATCGCAACATGCCGTGGATTTCCGAGCCTTCTCAGGATGTCCTCCAGTGTATCGTTCACTATCGATGTTGCCGTAATAATCGCAACGGTGCATTCTTCAAGCACTTCGTCTTTTGTTTCATCGTCGGGGATTTCGATACGTCTCTCGTCCCTCTCGATCACGAAAAGATTCAATCCCCTTTTACGAATACGCTCCACAAGAGGCTGGAACAAACCGACCATGGCGATCCTGTCATCAGGAGTCAACCCCATCAGGTCTATCGCGTCACTCTCTTTCTCGGGGACGGGGGGATTAATGATGGCATTTGCCGTCGCCAGTCCGAGGGCCTTTTCGAGCGGATTTGAACCTTCACAGAGGAGCTTCAGGATTTGCGATGCCGGGGAACCCGCAAAAGTCCCCGCCATTTTCAGCTTGGAGCAGCCAGGCTTCAGTTCATTTGTGAGAAGCGCGGCAAGTCCGAGCCCCTTTTTCTCAACCTTGACCCCGATGTAGCTGATGCCGATCCTCACATCTTCGACCAGGAGTCCACCCCCAATTTTCGATGTGATATCGTATATGCGCCCTGCTATTTCACCTGTTTTTTCCATTCGCACCCTTTTCACAGCTTTTTTACATGATTGTACTTTGCCGGTCAAGAAAGCAGAGGTGTCGTAATCGCTTGACAGAGCATCCGAAATAAATAATATTTTGGCATTACTTTTGAGGAATAGCTATGTTTAAAAAAATATATAATTTTTTCGCTTCGTTAAAGCTCACGATCTTTCTTTTTCTTTTTCTTGCCGCTACGTCCATTCTGGGAACCTTAATTCCGCAGGGTCTCAGTCCGGAGCGGTATCAGGAACTTTACAGTCCCCGTTTATTCTCCATCTTTGACTTTTTCAGTGCCTTCGACATGTACCACTCATGGTGGTTTACCCTCCTTCTGGTAATGCTGTCAGCAAATGTCGTTTTCTGTACCTTTCAGAGGATACCGCGAATCTGGAGACTCACCTTTCGAGGAAACAAAATTATCGACGACAGTATTTTTGAGTCATCACCTATAAGAAAAACCATAGCATTGCAAAAAAACCTCCCGGGAATCGAGCAGCAGTCGGCGGATATTATAAAGACCCTCGTCGCCACTCCCGTTAAGGATGAAAAGGATGGGAGAATCTACCTCTTCGCCGAGAAGGGGAGATGGTCAAGGCTCGGCATGATTCTCGTCCATTTGAGCATCATCTTCATTCTCGCAGGGGGATTGATAGGAACGATCTGGGGTTTCAACGGACAGATGCTGATTGTCGAGGGGGAACAATCTGACACCGTGACACTCTTTGGCGATGCCGGTATGAAAAAACTCGACTTTTCAGTACTTTGCAGTGATTTTACCATCGATTTTTACGAGACGGGCATGCCGAAAGAGTACAGAAGTGAGGTAACCATTATTGAGGGGGAAAAGGAACCGATTTCAGAGTCGATCAGGGTCAACCATCCGCTAAAGCATGGGGGCATAAAGTTCTGCCAGGCGACATACGGCATCGCAGGGGTCAAAAACTTTCAGATCGTCGCAAAAAATATAACCACGAAAGACGAATCGATTTTACAACTGAATATGATGAAAAAGGTGCGGCTTCCCGAAAGCGATACCTTTTTTGCCATAGCGAAGTTCTCACCCGATTACGAGGGCCGCGGACCGGCGGTACTCGGCGTCGTGATCGAACCCGATAAACCTCATGACATATTCTGGATCTTCGGAGATGACGGGAAAATAAACAATCAAAAGGAGGGTAACTTCACCTTCATGCTTAAGGATTTTGAGAAGATATACTACACCGGGATACAAGTAAGCAGGGATCCCGGTGTTCCGCTTGTATGGTTCGGTTTTCTTACCATTCTCGCCGGTTTTATCCTGAGTCTCTTTCTTACCCACCGAAAGATGTGGATTCGAATCTCAGAAAACGAAAACGGCGGCGAGATAAAAATCGCTGCCACAACAAGCGGAAACAGAAAGGATTTCGAAAAAAATCTGGAACGGCTGCTTCCTGTATCAGGGGCGGAATAGATAATCATGAACGACACCTTTATCATCAGTATCGTAACCTTCATCTATTTTTTCTCCGCCCTCACCTATCTCACTTCCTTTATCTTCGGCAAGAGACAACTGGATAGGGCGGCTCTCGTAATAACCGTTATGGGGGGAACAATTCATACGGCGGCAATTATACTTCGCTGGATTTATTCATATCGTTTGGGCATCGGACACGCCCCGCTCTCAAACTTTTACGAATCACTGGTATTTTTCTCCTGGGCTATTGTCATCGTCTATCTCATTATGAGAAAACGCTATAACAATAGCCTGATCGGTGCCGTGGGTATATTCTTTGCGTTTCTTCCTCTGGCATATGCATCACTTTCAGGAAAGGTCATCGCTGACATACAACCGCTGATTCCAGCCCTGCAGAGCAACTGGCTTATCAGCCATGTTATCAGTTCCTTTCTTGCCTATGCCTGTTTTGCTATCTCATTCGGCTCCAGCATACTCTATTTTCTGAAACTCAAATCACGAAAAACGTTTCAACGCATATTGCCCGACCTGGATTTTTTCGACGACATTACCTATAAGATGATATCAATCGGTTTTGTGCTTCTGACGCTGGGAATTATTACCGGCGCCGCATGGGCCGACTGTGCCTGGGGAAGATACTGGGGGTGGGACCCGAAAGAGACATGGTCGCTCATTACCTGGCTGATATACGGAGCCTTTCTTCACGCCCGCCTCGCCGGTGGATGGCGTGGAGTAAAAATGTCAGCAATCTCCATAGTCGGTTTTGTGGCGGTTATTTTTACCTATCTCGGTGTCAACTATATCCTTTCAGGACTTCACAGCTATCTCTAAATCGAAGCTGAAAATCATGGGCCTCTTCACAACATCTACACATCACGAAGATACAAATAGATAGAATACCCCCTCCAGCCGCTTTCCCCTCTCTCCAGGGCAGGGAAAAACCGATATTTACAAACTAACGAACAGTAGTGAATTAATTTGCAGGATAGTTGAGAATTTCCCCCAAGGACTTCAAATCATCCTCATTTTCAGCAAGGAATCCGAGAAGATCACTATCTGATATCTGGGGGAAATGGAGTAAAAATAGTGGGCATACACCCAGAACCATGGAAAGATAAACTCGCTTCTCCCACAATTCACTATCTAAGATGGTTGGTATCCCGCCACCAAAAAGGTTATGTATTTTCCCGGAAACCACTTCGATCTGGTGGGGTTCACTTTTGATATCAGGCCCTTGTGGTGAAGCAGAGATCTCTTCTATAGCGTTCAGAGATTCAAGTAGTGATCCGTTCTCGGGCAGTATCTCCGCTACAGCAACCGGGTCGAGGCCAAAAAGGAAGCAGCTTTTTAACAGTGGAAGCACATTAGCTCCACCTTTTCTTGCCAGCGCCAGAAACCCCAGATGGTCTGAAAGAAATATCGTATCGTCGGCTCTGGCATTCTTCCGGGGGTCGTGCCATCTAAACTCGACAGAGCTTATACATGGAGAAGGACAGTGATAACAGGCCACGTTGCGCCATTTTGCCTTCTTGATGACCCCCTTCAGGTTTTTTTCGATTCCGATCATGTCCAGCATCGAAAAAAACCCCTCATTCCTATGCACTTTATCGGTAAAAAGTTTCTTTTCTATTCTTTCTTTATGATGAAGGTTATCCTCGGCAAAGGGAAGACCATCAATTCCATTGAATATAATCCCCTTGAGATTTTTTGAGGCCATCAGGAAGGCCAGCCCCGCTTTGTCATGACTGCCATATAATCCTGTTGAAACAGACACACAGGAAACCCCATGATCGGCGGCGGGGCCCGTGAGGATAATCGACCGGGAAGGGCTGATCTCCCTATTTACTACTTGAAGAGCTTCGGGAACAGCAAGATCGACGAGATGCTCAGCGGATAAGACCTGAATACCTGCCTTATCGAGATGCAGTATCTTCGGAGAAGAAGCGGTTCCTTTGATCACCAGGAAATCAATGCCTGAGAACTTCATCTCAGGACCGTTACGTAACATAAGGGGCACATGGCACAGATTCCCGAATCGTGGCGATAGAAATGTTGCAACCGAAAGGCATGAAGCGGGTGCAAAGCTTCCCGTCAGGGGTCCAACACCGAGTATCAGGGAATCGCCATCTCCATATTGCTTAAAAAGCTCTGTATTTACCGCCGCCCCACCGATCTTTTCCGCCACAAGATCATCGTCCAGAGGAATTACCTCTGAGGATAATTCAGATAGGTCAACTATCCCGACCTTCATATTGTAGAAGTTATCGAACAGCTTCATAATGCAACATCTCCGGGTACCGCCTTCTGCCACCTGAATCGGATCTTTGCTGCACCGTATGGACATCGGTCAATGCATCTCATACATGTAATACATTCGGTCATCGGTATATCTGGCGAGATGCCTTCTCTCAACTTGTCCGCGTCAATAATTCCCATGGGACATACTTCCGCGCATTGGATACAGGAAAATTTCTTGCACTGATTGGCGCCGATAACAATTTTAATCAGACCGATCTTTGCGAAGAGCGCCAAGAGGGCCCCCACTGGACAGAAATATCTGCACCAGACCCGCCTTTCTGTTACTTCGAGGCCTCCCAGTACAGCCACTATTCCCATATTCGCACCATTAAGGGTTCCCGTCGCTCCATAGGAACGGCAAATTGAACCGATGGGGCATACGGGGCAAAAAGCCTGAAAACCAAAGGCATAACTCCCCCCCACAGCTCCGACAAGGATACCGTATTTTACCATCCTGCTCTTGAGAAATAATGGTAATCCGATCTTCTTGGGTGTAATTTTATCGACAAGATCGAGGAAAAAACCGAACGGGCAGAGCCAGCCACAGAAAAACCTCCCTGCAAGAATGGTCAATCCGAGGATCAGGGAAGCCGACAGGACCCAGGCGAGCACGACCTTGCCTGACGAAGCAATATTCTGGAGAACTCCTGTCGGACAGGACAAACTGAGTGCACCCGCTTTGAAAGAGCAGAATGATCCAAGCAGAACAACGGTAAGAAGGAGAAATGAAATGGCCTGAACGGACCATCGCAGGCCTTTTATCCATCGTATCCTTTTCCCCTTTGTAAAGGTGAGGGCACCTGTCGGGCAATATTTAACACACAGGGGATCACCCTCACAGAGATCACATTTATTGATTTCCGCCGTTACAGGGTCTATAAGCGGTGCAGCCTCGGGGCATGCCATAGTGCAAAGACCGCAGGAAACACAGAACAGCTTGTCAATACGGACAATCCCATCTTCCCCTTTTTCAATCGCCCTGGTAGGACAAGCCTCTACACATAAAGGCTTGCGGCAATGCTGGCAGAAAATCGCAAAATTCTTGAGACGGCTCTCATCTCTGAGCACCTTTATGCTTGCAGAAGCAGGGGCTATTTTAGAGACATTTCTTAAGGAACAGACCATCTCGCAGGTGCCACAACCGGTACATTTTTCAGGATCAAAGAGGATGCCGGGATGAAGTCGCGGCATAAAGTGGTCGGAGAAGGTTTTCTTCTCTTTCGGGCGAGGTCTGAGATCCTCAAGGGTGATAATGTTATTTTGTTCGTTCGTTTGTTCCAGCATCACAGTACCTATGTATTACGTAACATGTAAATCTCCCTCCTGCATGAGGGACAAAGTTCGAGAATGTCCAAAACATTCGAAGGCTCTTCTCTCAACCTTTCAAAAACAAAGTTCTTTGCGGGAATTGATAAAAACTGTTTACCGCAACGGGTACAGTATTTTAAATTTTCAACCACGTTTTCTTCGATAGCTATTTCTCTGAGATCTCGAATCAGATCGCGACAGCTAACCCCCTGGGGACAGACATCGGTGCCGGCATTACATTCTGTACAATACCATATATTTTCGTCCGTAATTATGTCGTTCCCCGTCAGGGCTTTTTTTATCACCCCCCGGGGTGACATTTCGATGGAAAAATTTGTGTACATCTCCGCCATTGGACATACTGCAACACACCTGCCGCATTCCACACAACTGTGGGCGCCGGAAAATCTTTTCGCTTCGGCGATCCTGTCTTTACCGTTAGCCATCCTGTGATTCCTTCCTTACATCCGCGGCACATACCTTGAATTCCGGTATTTTTGACTTAGGATCCAGGACCGGATTGGTCAGCATGTTGGCCCGAGCCTCTGCAAAGTGAAAGGGCGCGAAAACATAGCCCTTTGAAACGCGTTTAGTTATCCGGGCGGTTGTTATAATATTCCCCCTGCGGGTTGTTATCTTTATTTTCTCCCCGTCTTTTACGTTCAGATGTGCGGCGTCTTCCGGGTTAATCTCGGCATAGGCCTCTTCTACCTCCCTGTTGAGGAAGGGTGAGCGGCGCGTCATCGTTCCGGTATGATAATGGGAAAACATTCTTCCCGTACTTAGATAATAAGGATAATTCTCATCGGGCAGTTCTTTGGGTGGAGTATGCTCGGGGATGACGAAGAGTCCTTTGCCCCTCGTAAACCGGTCTTTATGAAGATACTGGGTGCCGGGATGTTCTAAATCAGGACAGGGCCACTGCAACCCTTCCCGCTCCAGCCTGTCAAAGCGAATTCCCCCATAGGCCGGGGCCAGAGACGCGATTTCATCCATGACTTCCCCAGGATCATTATAAGAAAAATCAAGGCCCAAGGCATTACCAAGAAGACATAAAATGGTAAAGTCGTCCTTTGCACTCCCCGGAAGATCGACGGCCTTTCGTAAGAGCTGAAATCTTCGCTCCGTATTAGTAAACGTTCCGGACTTTTCGGCAAAACAGGAACTGGGAAATACCAGATGCGCGAACTTTGCCGTCTCGGTGAGAAAAATATCCTGCACGATGAGAAAGTCGAGGGCCTTCAAAGATTCCAGTACATGATTGGTGTCGGGATCGCTCAATGCGGGATTTTCTGCCATGATATAGGCCGCGCGTATATCCTTTCCCGCGAGACCGATAATCTCGGTAACGGTCAGCCCTGGTTTATCGGAGAGTTCACCCCCCCAGGCCTTTTGAAACTTATCCTGAACTGTAAAATCGCTGACACTCTGGTATCCCGGATATACATTGGGAAGGGCACCCATATCACAGGCTCCTTGAACATTATTCTGCCCCCGAAGGGGATATATGCCGGAATGTTCTGTTCCCACATGACCGCACAACATGGCAAGATCGCAGATGGTGAGGACATTGGCTGTTCCACAGGCATGTTGAGTGATGCCCATGCAATAGATTATGGCGGATTCTTTTGCTTTTGCGTAAATCTCCGCCACATTTCGGACAATTTCTTCATCGATACCGCATTCTGCGGCAGCCCGTTTGACAGGCCATAACTGGAGGAATTCATTCAAATCTTCAAATCCTTCCATTCGTGCCCTGATAAAATTTTCTTTGTGCAGTCCTTCGTCAATAATGTGTCTCATCATCCCGCACAGCAGAGGTATATCCGTTCCCGGATTTATACGCAGGTGGATTTTAGCGTTCCGGGTTACTGCCGTTTCACGTGGATCTACTGCAATGATTGTAGCACCCTTGTCGGCAGCCTTATAAATTTCCCCCATGATGATCGGATGACTCTCCGCTGCGTTGGAACCGATAATGAAAATACACTCCGCCCCGGCCAGATCGGAAATAGAATTTGTCATCGCCCCGCTGCCAAGGGTTTGGACCATGCCAACGGTAGTAGGGGCATGACACAGACGTGCGCAATGATCCACATTGTTTGTTTTAAAGGCCATTCGTATCAGTTTCTGGAAGAGGTAATTTTCTTCGTTGGTACATTTGGCGGAAGAAAGACCACCTATGGCATCGCCGCCATATTTTGCGGCAGTCTCACGCAATTTCAAAGCTGCCAT
>Ga0208905_1000695_pt1 | contig 17081 bp, 16 predicted proteins | sample AntAceMetag02UKS_FD_184776 | JGI IMG/M metagenome (GOLD analysis project Ga0208905, IMG submission 184776) | Saline lake microbial communities from Ace Lake, Antarctica - Antarctic Ace Lake Metagenome 02UKS (SPAdes) (version 2) | ecosystem: Environmental > Aquatic > Non-marine Saline and... | reverse complement strand
AATCTACTATTATTTCATAGAGTTGTCAATATAAAACTGTCTTTCTACAATACTTTTTGAGAGGGCTTTTACTCATATATGCATTGCTTCTTCACTAACCCTCTGCTATTCTCGGACAGCCTCCTAGGAGAAATAAGCGTGGGTATCTTCAAGTGGCTCAAGAACAAAACATATGCGCCCGCAGCGGTGGCAGATAATGCCGTTAAGCAGTACCAAAAGGCAAAATATAGGAATTTAGGAGACACTCCGAAAGAAACCGCTGAATTCATGTGGCGATTGCGTTACCTCCATGCGACTTTAGATAGTGAAAGTCAGAAGAAACTTTATGACTACATTGAATCCGAGTTTCCAATTGACACGGTAGTGGATTTTTGCCTGGGTACCTTTGATATTGAGTTCCATTTTGGTCCATCTGATCTCGATACCTACGATTATGCTGCGGACCACATAGGAAAGGAATTAGCGAAAAACAACATTCCATGCACCAAGAGTGACATATGCTCCTTCATCAACAAATGGAACAAACTTATTGCTCCTCTTCGATAAGAGCGTCTGTGTGACTCAGAATATACTAATAATCATGTTGGCGCTAACAAGGCAAATGCACTCAGACAGCGAAAAGCGCCGCTGTCTCTCTGCTTTTCGCGACCGGTGATTGGCGATGTTAGGGCCACGACATCAAAGAGGTTGAATATGAGTGATCTTGTAATAAATATTATTTCATCAGCATCTGTCAGTTCAGCATTGGCGATAATAATTCTGTTTGTCACCAAGTCATGGATAGCAGCGCGTCTTAAAAGTAGTATTCAACATGAATATGATCAGAAATTAGAAACACATAAGGCCCAGCTCAAAGCCGATCAAGAAGTTGCTATTATTGAGTTAAGATCAACGATAGAAAAAGAAGCTTCTATCCAACGAGCAGCCCATGATTCGTTTCAGCAGGTCCAAAAGGCTGCAATTGAAAAAAAAATGTCAGGAATTGACAAACTCTGGGAGTCCGTAATCACTGCAAAAAATGAGACCCCGGCAATAATCACTTTCTTAGATGTGTTGTTAGTAGAGGAATTTTCGACAATAACTTCTAACCCACGGATGAAAACGATGGCAGCTGAATTGAATAATGAAAAAATGAGTGCCATAGCTAACTCGATGGGGCAGGATGTAGAAAAAACAAGGCCATATGTCGGGGAATATTTATGGGCGCTTTTCTATGCTTATAGAGTCCTAACAATTAGAACTCTTGTGTTGATACAATTGGGTATGACCGGAATAAAGAAGCTCAATTGGTATGAAGATTCAGGAATAAAGCAATTGATTGCCTCTGTATTTTCTGAAAAGCAGATTAAATATTTTGATTCTCAAAAGTTTGGTAAATTTGGAATTCTACGAAACAATCTTGAACTTTTAATGTTAAAAGCAATGAATAAAATAGTTTCTGGCGAGGAATTTAGCAACGATACATTGCTCCAATCCGAAATTATTATGAGGCAGGCTCAGGATCTTGTACAAAATAAGCCCTAACCATTCATTTGTGTGGGACCGCAAAAAGCGCGGCCCCACAATTCAACCGTTAGCGCGGGGAAAGGAAGATATGAAAGAGTCACCTAGTGATATTCTAAAACGCAGACTTGCGGCGGGCGATATATCTATTATTCACCCCGATGCGGAATATTCATAGAATATTAACAGTGCACAAGGGTATTAGGCCTAAGAATGGGATGAACTCGGATTTTAAAATGCTGGCGCATTTTAAAATCGTTTATTCCAGGCGTTGGACTTTGGATAAAACGCTATTCGTTAAACCGTTGTGTTGAGGGAGGAAAATAGATGAAAAGAGCATTTGTATTCATTCTTGTAATTTTGTTTTTTCCAGTTATCTCATATTCAGGTCAACTAAAGCCTTATGAAAAGGGCCAGTTAGCCGGAAGCCTTGGGTTTGGTGCTATAACTATAGATGCGTATTATGAAATCTGTTACTCCAAAGGTATACGCACAGACAATAATCTTAATGGGATAAATAAGTTATTGAAAGAGAAATGGGGCTTTACTTATTCAGAAATCGCAGCAGAGCAGGAAAAACAAACTGGGCAAGATTTTCGGCAAGAAGCACATAAGCTTTTAAATACAGTAATAAAAAAAACGGGTGGGTGTAATTCTGTTGGCATGGAAAAATGGTTCAGACAATTTCAAGATATCCATGAAAATAACTTGAATAAATTTCATGCTACGCAGTAAAGAATTACAACTTAACAAGGCAACTGCATTCGGGCAGCAAAAAGCGGCGCTCCTTCGTTGCTCTGCTCTTTGCACCGGTGATCTGCTCCGATAGAGGAACATAATAAAAAAAGTGAGGGAATTAAGGGGACATAACACCTAATTCAGTCTTTTTGTTTTTTCTTAGGTCCGGGTTTTTGCTTCTGTAACAAACGACCTGTCAGCTTTTCAAGCTTATTCACAAATTCAAAATCACCTGCAGGACGCCCTGTCCTTGTGGATCTTCTGACATTATCTATGCCGTTACTTTCCGCAATCCCTGCATCTAGATATTCTCGCTAATCATTTACCAGACCATATAAACCCCTGCTTTTTACCAGAATATCTTCCTTGATATCAACGACTTGATATGACGCACTGGACCATTTATACTCCCATGCATGCTTGGCCATGCCCGCAGCAACCGGATTATTCTCGACATAACGCACGGCAACTAGCAAATGACGCTCATCAAGTACACAGGAACCAAATCGCCCCTGGAATAAATATCCCCGAACATTATCACGGAAATTTTTCATACGGGTGTATCGTTTATGGGCTTCACCAAATCCTCTGGCAAACGAGGTTTCAGTGTGGGGTACCGCAATAAAATGAACATGGTTGGTCATACGGCACCAGGCAAGAATGTCTATCTCAAAGCTCTGCGCCTCTTCTTTTATGAACTGCAAATACTGATTCCGGTCGTGGTCGCTATGAAAGATGTCCATAGATTGGACGCCACGCTGGGTGATGTGATGCGGATAATCTACAGCAATAATTCTCGATATTCTAGGCATGTAAAATACCTAAAACATTCTCGTGTGGCGGTCAGAAAAATTATGTGTTATGTCGCCTTAATTCCCAAAGAGGGAGCTCAGAAATTAGCATGGTGTTCCTTGATTTATTTCCGAATATGAGGGAAGAAGGGTACCATAAAACAAGACAAGAAAGAGGTACAGAATGGACCAAGCAATTCGAATCATGCCCTGTATGGACATGCAGAACGGACGCGTCGTCAAGGGCGTCCACTTCGTGGACATTCGAGACGCCGGTGATCCGGTCGAATGCGCACGAGCCTATTGTGAAACCGGCGCAGACGAACTGGCGCTTTTGGATATCACAGCCACTGTGGAAGGAAGGGCCACCATGCTCGACGTCGTCAAACGCGTCGCCGAGGTCACTACTGTGCCTTTTACCGTTGGCGGCGGGATTTCTGATGTCAAATCGGCCGAATTGGTGCTAAGCGCGGGTGCAAACAAGGTGTCAACCAGCAGCGCTGCCTTTCGGAAGCCAGAACTGATCGCAGAAATGGTCAAAACTCTGGGTGCCGAGAAGGTAACGGTGGCGATCGACGTGGATCGGAACGAGGCCATGCCCTCAGGCTATGAGGTCTACATCGATGGGGGACGGACAGCCACCGGTGCAGACGCGATCGAATGGGCAAAGCGTGTTGACGGATACGGTGTTCCGGTTATTTTGCCTACCAGCAAAGCTGGCGACGGCGTGCAGACCGGGTATGATCTGCCGGTGATCAGGGCAATGAAGGAAGCGGTCTCAGCCGACGTGGTGGCCTCCGGCGGCGCAGGAACACTGGATCATTTCTATGAGGCCGTCCAGGCGGGCGCTACAGTATTGCTTGCCGCTTCGGTTTTCCATGATGGTATTATTGGGATTGGCGAGTTGAAGGACTACCTCCGGGGCCGAGGCGTCACGATCCGCTGAAGCTTCCAGGGCATCCCATAAAATGAGATTTTTAAAAATCTTGCAAAAAAAGCAAAACTTCCGCGTGGAAGTTCGCCGAAACCCGGGAGATTTCAGGGTCACATCTTAAATATTAAGTATTCACACAATAAGGTCACACCTTGCGATGGACTAATATGCACACCAATTCTGCAAAAGACTTGGATAGGCGCTTGCGCATTGCAACATTCGCTTGGCTATCCGAACAGATCAATATTTCCCCTATTTCTCCCACAATCTCCATGTTTGATTTCTTCAATATTTGATTGACACACGTGTGCACATTCTATACTTTCTGCGTCAACAATGAAGACATTCGGTTTTGTCGTTATCCGTGGGCAAGATACCACTGTTGACCTGCATGGTCTTGAATCTGGAACCTATCCAGAAGGAGTGGAGCCTATTGTTAATACCCAATACCGCCGGCTATTTTAAAACATCAGTTATTTAGTAGAAGGGAGAACAATGGAACCACTCAAAGGATCACAGCGAAAATACCTGCGTGCTCAGGCACATCATTTAAAACCAATCGTGATCATCGGTGTTAAAGGAGTCACCAAGAACCTGCTCGACACGGTCGATAACGCCCTGGAAAATCGTGAACTTATCAAGGTGAAATTCGCCGAATTGAAAGAATCCAAAAAAGAAGTCTCGAAAGAAATCGCCAAAGCTACCAAGAGCGAACAGGTCGGCCTCATCGGCAACATCGCTATTCTCTACCGCCAACAACCCGATCCTGAAAAAAGGAAATTTAAAATATCAAATACAGAGGAATCTTAGGATCACATCTTAAATATTAAGTATTTATAAATCAAGATCGCAACTTTCGATGTATTATATGCACACCAGTTCTGCCAAGAAACCTGGATAGGCGCGTGCGCATTGCAGCCTTCGCATGGCTATCCGAACAGGTCAATATCCACGCCGAAAGTTCAAACTTCAAAAACCTGGGCCTAAAAAGAAAGATAAGTAAGGTGTTCCCCGGAATTTGCCCCGTTTAAGAATGTCCCCTTTCAGTTTCGACGAGAAAGAGGACAAGTTTACCTTTTATTCTTTCCTACTATTGGCAATTAATATAAAGGTGCTATGGAAAAAATGAATGTAGAGTTGTCAGATAATCCGGGATACCGCGCGGAAACTGAAAAGTACAGTAGAGGTGATTAACATGGGTCGAGAACAGATTTGAACTCCGGCATCTTTCCTGAGGCTTCAAAACTGATCCCGGCCACGACCCTTCTTGATGATAAAGGAATAAACGACGAAAGGAGAAAATGGTACGATGAATTCCGGTAATGGAGAGGATATGGCAGTATTTACGCAACCGACATTTACGATCGAATCGGAGAACGAGGCCATCATCGACTGCGCCCGAAACGTGACAAGTGATTGCCGGACCGATAGTGAAAAGATCAAACAGCTCTTCTACTTTGTGCGCGATTCGGTTCGCTACAATCTTTTCATGATTTCCGTCTTTGAAGAAGATTTCAAGGCATCCCGGGTGCTCGAATGGGGCAAGGGATACTGCGTACAGAAGGCCGTTCTGCTCACGGCGCTGGCACGGGCTGCCGGAGTTCCGAGCAGGCTTGTCTTCGCACGAATCAGGAATCACCGTGTCCCCGAACATATCGTCAAGATGACGGGCACGAATATTTTTCCCCGCCACGGCTACAATCAATTCCATATCGACGGAAAGTGGATCAGCGCCGCCGCCACTTTCGACAGGTATCTCTGCGAAAAGAACGGCCTGCCGACGGTTGAATTTGACGGGACGGCGGATGCCGTTCTTCCGGAGAAAGACCTCGCGGGAAGGCCCTACATAGAATATGTCGAGAAATTTCCGGCCAGTGCAGATCTTCCCTTTGAATGGATTGCTACGGCAATTAGGGAGCGCGTGGGGCCCGACAAACGGCCCTGGCTTACACGGGAAGACAGTCAGAAATAAAAAAAAGGGGGGGGAACCCCGATCTCCGGGTGACCATTATCATCTGAATGGAATCAGTTCCTGTTTGTGTCAGGCCTTTTTTGATTCATGGTTCGCGGTAACAATGCCTGCGACTATGAGCAAGCCACTGTAAAAATGTATTATACTGATATCTTCTTTCAAGAAAAGGTGTGCCAGAAACCCGCTGAAAAAGATCATAAAAGATAATGGGGTCAAGTCTACGTTTGACCCTTGTTGCTGATTGCTAATTAAAACCTTCTATTGTGGTTGTAGGTTTTTAAAACAACAGTACAGAAAGTTATACGTAGCATATTCAGTATTCTTAAGATAATGCATGAAAACTTAAAAATACTTTTTTTGAAAGGTTAAAAGTGTACGTTCAAACCCATCAATTCTCGAATCTGATCTTTCCCGTGTCTTTCAGATTGTAGCCGGGGAGATTTTTGGACAGGCTGTTTATCCTGACCGGCAGTTCCGGGGACACCTTATTTAATTACTGACAAAAGCCAGCACATTTGATTTATTTTTAGTATGGCACAAATGGCAAGAGCAGTGTCGCCGGGAATCCCGCATCATGTAACACAGCGAGGAAACAGGCAGCAGCAGACATTTTTCAACATGGAACTACTTTTGGGCCGAAAACTCAAACCTCAAAAACCTGGATCTAAAAAGAAAGATAAGTAAGGTGTCCCTGGAATTTGCCGGACATATTACGTGCTTCTGACAGTTAAAAATACTTGCAAAATAAAAAATATGTGCTATCGGTAGAAAGGCAGGCAGATACAAAGGATATACTGCAAAAACTCATTTTCCTATATTTCTTGTTTTCTACAGCTCCTCTGACAGCAGCCTATTTTTCCATCTCCTCCTGCTTACCCGTGGGTTGACCAAGAACGCTCAGTTTTAGAGGTAAGATTGCAATAGATGCTGGATTTAAACTGGAATATTTTGATGAAATCGAATTTTAAGAGACTTGATGCAGACGAATAAAGCCGGTCTGTGATGCCGTTGATGTATTCGGCATTACAGACCGGTTTTTTTGTGTAGGCAGACGGAATTCCGTTGGATAGCAAATAATTAAGTGTTGTGTCCCCAGAATTCCCCCAAGCGGTAAAAGAGTAATAGTTCTTAATATAAACAGCGGAGAAGCTGTCGGCGAAATAAATATTGACAGTACAGGAACGCTCGTAAATAACGGCGCAATAGTCAATTACGGAATTGTAACAGGAGAAATAAGCGGAACAGATACAGTAGAAAGCTCATAGACAAATATAAATTTTTAAGGAGAATATTATGGAAGATTACAGAAAATTCATATCACCCAAGAGGCAATCAGTGCCTACACCTAAAAGCATAGTGGAAAACGGACAAGCGGTATTTGGCACTTTTGATAAGGAATTTGAAGAAATGCCGTTACTTGATTTAGTACATCCTGCTGGTAAATTATTACCTAATTGTCTAAATAAAATCAAGCTTACACTGTGGGAAGCTACCGAAATTCATCTTGATAACGGAATTTTACTTGTAGCTCTAACAGATATGGGCTGGTTTGGTATGACAATTACTATTTTTTACGATAGGATAAAAAAGAAGGTATACAGTTGGAAAAACATTCTACCGGCTAAAAAAACCGTTATTGCGCCCAATATTATTAATGGAAGCGTGTCGGAAGCGTATACAAAAAATTCTTCAATAAAATATGTAAATGATTTTGGAGTCGGCAAGGCGAACATAAAAGGGTACTCTACAAGCAAAAAGGACGGTAAGATAGAATTTGATTATGAGTTGGAACGAGTTTCCTTACCGAGTGTTGTAAGTATTCCATTTGGCAAGAACCGTCCGTTATATTCGCAGAAGGACATTTTCAAAGCAAAAGGTTATTTTATTTTTAACGGTGAACGCTTTGATTCAACCGAAGAAAGCGCCGCATTAATCGACGATCATAGGGGTTATTATCCACGCAAAATGCATTATGACTGGATAATGACTGTGGGCAAAAATGAAATAGACGGTGAGAAAAAATATATTGGCTTAAATCTTACTCGAAATCAATCCATTAATCAGGAGGATTACAACGAAAACCTTTTATTTTTGGAGGGTGAAACAAGTTTGTTGCCTCCTGTTAAATTTATTCACAACGCAGACAGCACTGTATGGACAATTATAGATGAGCACGATATGGTAAATATCACCTTTAACATCTATGACAGATTTTCTATGCTGGTGCACACAGGTATAGTCAATATAGACTATTATTATACTTTCGGCGAGTTTAAGGGCTATGTACGAGACCTGACCGGCAAAAAATATATCCTTGATGGCAATATGGGTGCTGGCGAAGACAAGACTATGAAATTCTAAATATAATGTCAATAATGGGGTCATAATGGGGTCAAGTCTACGCTTGACCCTTGTTGCTGATTGCTAATTAAAACCTTCTATTGTGGTTGTAGGTTTTTAAAACAACAGTACAGGAAGTTATACGTAGCATATTCAGTGAATAAAAGGGGTCAGGTCTTGCGTTTTGTCTTCTCCGCTCCGAGGTTACCTTAAGTTATATTTCTATATCAAAAAGGCAAAACGCAAGACCTGACCCCTTTTACAATGCGAATTGCTAATTATTTTTTGAACGGTTTTCCGATAACGCCTAGGAAACTCGCAAATCGTCTCCATGTGTATCGGCGGTGGTATGGGGGCCGCCGGTATCTACGAGATGCTATAAAAATTCCCTCATAGGGAATTGAGAAAACGCCATGGTAGAGATGCCATGGCGTTTTTTACGAAGAGGTAGTCCCTTTTTCTGCCAGGAGGTCATTACAAAAAGACTCGATGCCTCTCTTTGCGTATTCGGTACCGAGCGTGAAATAGCTAACCGGCTTGCCGAACCGGAGCAGGCTTACCAGTCTGAAAAAAGGCATGAGACCTAATTCATGGTAGGCGCTTGATAGGTAGACGTGTGCGACTGTCTCTGCTCCGAGGCATTTCACTAAACGTTCCATCGGCTTTTCTATGAGCGCTATTTCAAAGGCCTTCAATGGAGCGCCGCCGAATGTCGCAAAGGAGCCCATCTTCTTTTCCCGAATTCCGCTCACCGTCCGTAAATATCTTGCCACAGGGTACGATATCTGCGCCCACTTCGGTCCCCCGACGCAGATACGATCAAATTCCGATACATCGGGAAATTGCAAAGGCTGAATATTTTCCTCTACCTGATGGTATGTCCTTATGTGGTGTTCCCTCCACCACCTGCTTAGCAGTGTACATCCAATCGACGGATAACGCGGCCAGTCCTTTGCCATTTCTGAAAACCGTGAGGAGAAAAGAGCGGGCTTGATTATCTCAAATTCTATTTCGTGACCTCTTTCACGAAATTCATCCGCGATGGCAATAGCCAGCTTTTCGGTGCAGCCTGTACGTGAAAAATAGGATATCAGAATCCGCATGGTTCACCCCCTTCAGTTGGTGAAACATTGTTTAACGTCCTTTGCTTTTTGATTGTCAAAAATCATAATGCATCTAATGGGGTCAAGTCTACGCTTGACCCTTGTTGCTGATTGCTAATTAAAACCTTCTATTGTGGTTGTAGGTTTTTAAAACAACAGTACAGAAAGTTATACGTAACATATTCAGTATTCTTAAGATAATGCATGAAAACTTAAAAATACTTTTTTTGAAAGGTTAAAAGTGTACGTTCAAATCCATCAATTCTCGAATCTGATCTTTCCCGTGTCTTTCAGATTGTAGCCGGGGAGATTTTTGGACAGGCTGTTTATCCTGACCGGGTCTATGTAATCCACGAATCCTTTTATAACGCTCGTGGACCACAGTTCTCCGGGAATAACAAGGTCAAACATCTCCTCCTTGAGCGGCAGAAAATCCAGACCCAGGGGATATGTGACATACTCTATACCTAATCCCACGTCCGCCTCTCCGAAAAAAACCTTGAGGGCCACATCCATATGGCTGTCGACTTCCTCATTAAAACCGGCGATATCTTTTTCGTTCAGATACTTCTCTCTTAGAAAATATTCCAGAAGGACACGCGTGCCGGAGCCTTCGTTCCTGTTTATGAATTTTGCGCCCTTTTCTATAACATCTTCCAGTCCCCGCAGTCCCATGGGATTGCCCTTCTTTACAATCAAACCCTGTTTCCTGCGCCACAGGTTAACCACCACATATCTCTGCCCCGAGAGAACTCTATCGAGAAATGGAAGATTATATTCTCCTGTTTCCATGTCCAGAAGATGCGTGCAACATACCTGCCCTTTTTTCAGAGAGAGGGCGTGCACACCCCTGGAACTGCCCATCGAAGAATAGAAGGCCACAGACCCAGGAAAGTTCTCCTGGGAATAGAGAAGCACAAGCTTTTCCATAAGGACATCATTGCTTCCCACAATCAGAATATCTCTTTCCCTCTGCACATTCTCATCTATCCATCTCGTGACATGCCTCTCAGGAAAGAGCCACTTGCCGGCAATCCGCACATGCGGAATATTCCCCTCCTTTACAAGTTGATATACCTTCTTCTCATTCAATCTCAGAAACCCGGCCAGTTCTTTTGTCGTAAGCAGTTTATCCATGGCTCGAAAAATACCACGCAGGATAAGAAAAATCAATAGGAATGAAATAATAACCATTAATACCTCAGACTGACTATTAATATTTTATATTGACGTGAAATAACAAACATGGTAGTTGGGCCACATAAAATATGGTTGCCGGTTTACGGTTACCAGAAACAAATCTGAATCGAAAGAAGGGAATTTGTGATGAAAAGAAAAGACGTTTTAAGTTCTGTTGTTATGTTACTGTCATGCACGATTGTTATGCTACTCTCGACATCCGCGATTGCCGGGCCTTCCGGCAAGTTGACCATGTTCCACGCGGGCAGCCTTTCTGTGCCTCTCGCGGCCATGGAAAAGGCATTTGAAGCCAAATATCCCGGTGTCGATCTCCAGCGTGAGCCTGCCGGAAGCCAGAAGTGTGCGCGAAAGATAACGGATGTAGGCAAACCCTGCGACATCATGGCGTCAGCGGATTACAAGGTGATAGACAAACTGCTCATACCCGGTTACGCAGACTGGAACATTCGCTTCGCGACCAATCAGCTCGTCCTTTGCTATACCGACAAAAGCGCCTATGCAGACAAGGTAAACGTCGACAACTGGTATAAAATCCTCCAGAAGAAGGGTGTTGTATGGGGGCATTCCGATCCGAATCTCGACCCCTGTGGCTATCGTTCTCTCATGGTCATACAGCTCGCGGAAAAGGCCCTGAAGAAACCCGGCCTTTACAAAAAACTGCTGGCAAACCGACCCAAAGAAAATGTCCGCCCCAAATCGGTGGAGTTGATATCTCTGCTCCAGACCGGGAATATGGACTACGCCTGGGAATATCTCTCCGTCGCGGTACAACATGGCCTGAAATACATTGTCCTTCCGGATGAAATTAATCTTGGAAATTACAAGTACGATAATGTATATAAACAGGCCCTTGTAGAGGTTACCGGCAAAAAACCGGGGACTCATATGATCATCAAAGGTAAATCGTGTACTTATGGCGTAACCATGATCAAAGAGGCGCCCAACAGAGAAGCGGCCATGGCTTTTCTGGAATACATGCTCGATCCAAAAGGTGGCCTTAAGATACTGAAAGAAATGGGACAGCCTCCCTTTATACCCTGCAGGGTGCCCACCGCAGAGATGAAAAAGGCTCTACCGGAGGCACTGCAAAAACTGGTTGAGGTCAAAGACTAAGTGACAAAAAAAGAACCTTTTTTCTGGGTTACCGTCTCCTGCGGCATCGTAATTATGGCTTTTATTCTACTGCCCCTCATCGAACTGATGACGGCGCCATCTTTCGCGATGCTGAAGGAAGCAATCAAAGATAAGGACGTTGTCAGGTCGATCTGGCTGAGTATTTACACGGCCGGACTGGCAGCCCTGATTTCATTTGTCTTCGGGACACCACTCGCCTACGTGCTGGCCCGTACCAATTTCAGGGGTAAAAAACTCGTAGAAAGCATAATCGACCTGCCAATAGTCATACCGCATCCTGTTGTCGGAATAGCGATACTCAGCGTTGCCGGAAAGAACCACTGGATAGGAGAATTGTTCAATCAGGTCGGCATACGCATCATGGGGAGCGTTACCGGCATAGTTGTGGTGTTGACCTTCGTTGGAATGCCTTTTTACATAAATGCCGTCAAGAGCGGATTTGAGAGCATCTCCCCCAGACTGGAGAAGGTATCACGCAGTCTGGGGGCATCCATGTTCAGCACATTTTTCAGGATAACTTTCCCCCTTGCATGGCGCAGCATGCTTGTGGGTATTGTCATGTGCTCAGCCCGGGCGATAAGCGAGTTCGGCGCCGTGGTAATCGTCGCCTACCACCCCATGATTGCCCCGGTACTGATATATGAGCGATTCGAGGCATACGGCCTTAAATACTCTCAGCCTGTGGCGGTATGGCTGGTGTTTATCTGCCTGACACTTTTTCTGATTTTGAGAATACTCACTCTCCACGACAGGGAAAAGGCATGATAAGAATAAGAGACCTGAACATCCACCTCAAAGAGTTCAATCTGTTCAACATTAATCTGGATATAGAAACAAACGAGTTTTTTGTCCTGATGGGGCCGACAGGCGCCGGAAAAACTGTCCTACTCGAAGCAATAGCCGGCCTTATCCCGGTAAAGAGCGGCAGCATCTATATCAGCGAGAAAAACGTTACAGGACTCGCCCCTGAGAAACGCGGGGTAAGCATAGTCTATCAGGACTACTCACTCTTCCCTCACCTGACCGTCCGTGAAAATATAATCTATGGATTGCATTTCCACAAAATCGACAAAGAACGGTCCGATGAAACATTCGACCGCCTGGTGGAAAATCTGAATCTCTCCTATATTCTGAATCGCTTTCCGCTCAATCTGAGTGGCGGAGAGCTGCAACGGGTCGCCATGGCAAGGGCCCTGATGGTGAACCCGGAGATCCTGCTCCTTGACGAACCCCTTTCGGCACTGGACCCCGGTTTCAGAGAGGAAATCAGAGCGGGGCTTAAGAAACTGCACAGGGATTCCAACGTCACTTTTCTCATGGTTACACACGATTTCGCGGAAGCGCTTTCGCTGTCAGACCGGGCAGGGATAATGAACGATGGGAAAATCATACAGACAGGAACAATGGAAAGCATCTTCAAGCGCCCGGATTCCACCTTTGTCGCTGATTTTGTCGGTATGAAAAATCTCTTCGCCGCGCAATTTCATGGGACAAAAGCATCCACAGGAAACATAGAGATCGAGTTGGGTGCAAAACCTGCGAACGGCAATGGATACATAGCCATCAGACCGGAAGACATTGTTCTCAGCCGGGAGAAATTAACCTCAAGTATGAGAAACTCTTTCGCGGGAAATATAACCGAAATATCCGATCATGGATTATACTACGAAGCGGGCATTATGGTTGAAAACATCACATTCAAGTCCCTGATTACAAAAAGCGCCTTGCTTGATCTCCAACTCGCTGAAGGAACCGGCATAGTCGTCTCCTTCAAGTCAACCGCCATTCACACATTTTAGACCTGCCCACAAATTAATTTTTCACATTGACCACCGAAAGTAAAAAGCTTATACGTAGAAAAAACGCTGAAGCTCTCGCAAACCATGTGTTATCGGAATTTCCTGAACTCACAAAGGCGCTTGCCATATACAGGAGACTGTTCGAGAATACTTTTCTGCTACGGGTGGCTGCACGTTGCAAAGGATAAGGTATATGAAAATCACAATTGTTTACGACAATGAAACATCAAGAAGAGACCTTACCCCTGACTGGGGATTTGCCTGTCTCGTAGAGGCACACGGAAAGAACATCCTTTTTGATACCGGCGCTAATGGTGCCATACTCCTTGACAATATGAAAAATCTCAACATCGATCCGGAATCTATTGAAATAATTGTAATCTCACATGCCCACTGGGACCATACGGGAGGGCTGGCGGATTTTCTCAGAGAGAACAACAACGTCAGGTTATACATTCCTTCATCGTACAGTATCCCCCCCGATTCGGCCAGGGAGATTATAGTGGTGAAAGAACCCATGGAAATCTGCGAAGGGATTTTCTCCACGGGAGAACTTCAGGGGTTCGAACAATTACCCTACGGTGACGAGATTGAACAATCACTTGTCGTCACCACGGACAGGGGACAGGTTGTAATAGCCGGTTGTTCTCACCCGGGTGTAAGGAATATTCTGGAAGCGGCTTCCATACATGGAAGAATCCGCGCTCTTATAGGGGGCCTCCATGGCTTCAGTGAATTCGATCTGCTCAAAGGGATAGACATAATCTGTGCCACCCATTGCACCCAGTTCAAGGCGAAGATAAAATCGTTGTACCCCGATACATATATCGAGGGCGGCGCTGGGCTAATAATTGACATATAGAGAAACCGGAGATAAGGAATCGGAGATTGGAGTATTTGATGAAACAAGACAACGTAAAACAGATGATGGAAAAAGGACCATTTGAAACACATACGGATGAATACGAAGAGTGGTTTGAGAAAAACCGGTTCGTATATGAGGCTGAATTGCGAGCTGTGAAAGAATTGCTACCGACAAAGGGGGAAAGTATCGAGATAGGTGTGGGCTCAGGAAGATTCGCCTTTCCACTTGGTATCAGACTTGGAATTGATCCGTCCCTGAAAATGGCTGAGATTGCCGTCAAACGAGGCATAGAAGTCCAAAAAGGTATTGCCGAAGATCTTCCATTTGACGGTGGGCGGTTTGATTTCGCACTAATGGTCACGGCAATCTGTTTCCTGAACGATGTAAAGGCCGCCCTGTGTGAGGCATACAGGATATTGAAGCCGGGCGGCGCGCTTGTGATTGGCTTTGTCGATAGCACCAGCCCTCTTGGAAAAAAATATGAAGAGTATAAAGCCGAAAACAAATTTTACAGGGCAGCATCTTTTTATTCAACGGACAAGATTGTTTCTCTTATGACAGGCGCAGGGTTCGGGAATTTTGCCTTTACTCAGACAATCTTCCGTGACCTGAATGAGATAGACAATACGGAAGTGGTAAAGGATGGATACGGCGAAGGTTCGTTTGTCGTAATCAGGGGAGAAAAGCAGAAAACTGCAGGAGGTAACTGAGTGGGATTTTTTAAGATATTTTCAGGTAAAAGCCCCGAAGAATATGAACGAAGAGGAGACGGTTTCTTCGAGACCATGGAATACGGGGCAGCCAGGCTGGAATATGAAGCAGCTCTGACCAAGATAAATAAGGGAGGTCCGGACGATAGAAACCTTGAAAATCGGCTCCGGGAAAAAATGGTCAGAAGCAGTGAAGCACTGGCCCTGCAGCACAAACAAAACGGGAAATTGCTGAGAGAATCCGGAGGTTATGAAGGCGCATCAGAACTATTTCACCTTGCGCTGGAACTGACAGAAGATTCTAAGCTTGCGGCCGGACTCGAAGAACTGCTCGACAAGATTCAAACCGATATTGCAGGGAATAATATGGAGGTTCCCTGGTTTCGTACCCCGGAGAACAGGACAGAAGACCGGGAATTGAACACAGAGGAGAGCGAGTATTTCACAGCCCTGTGCGGCGCGCTGCCAGATGAGGTACAGGATGCTTATCAAAACTATGGAGAAGTATTCCGTACAGGATATGTGGCTCTGAACATGGAAGACTATGAACTGGCATCAACAAAATTATCGCAGGCACTGAAAGAAAATCCACCAGACAGCCTGATTCCCCTTGAGCTGGCCACTGCATATCTAAACCTTAAAAGATACGAAGATGCCTTCCTGCTTCTTGAACAATTTATCAAAAATCACCCTGATTCCATACGCGGATATCAGCTTTTAAGCGAGACTCTGTGGACGATGAAAAAGTTCAATGAAGCCGATGACCGGCTGTCCTCCTGTCCGGGAGAACTGGCGGATTCAGCACCCATCCAGCATCTCAGAGGTGAATCTCTATACCGGTCCGGAAGATATCAGGACGCGGAGACTTTCTACCTGGGACTCCTGCAGTCTCATGGCTGGGATGAGCACACAACCCTGTCACTGGCGGCAACATATGAAGCACTCGGAAAAAAAGAGAATGCTCTTGAACTGTACAACGAGATAATGGGGAAATGCACCAGCTGCGGCGCGAGAGTTGCCCCTTTTATCAAACAAAAATATGCGGATATCTCCACGGAACTCGGAGATTATTCAGCGAAGATACTGGAGATATATCTCTTACTGATTGAGGAAGATCCGGCAGGCAGAGGGAACCACTTCAGAAAGATAGAACAGATTTACACTGCAACGGGGAACGAGAGGGAGGCTCGGCGGTATCGGTCGTTCGCCGATAGCATTGGGGAATCACCAGCGAATTAAGAGTTCAAAAGAAAATGAGAATTAAACTTTTGCTGATAGACGCTCTCAACCTTATCCGCCGTGTGTATGCCGCGCAACCGGGAGATGACGGACCGGACCGCGTGGATGATGCCTTGAAAACAAGCGTCCACTCCCTCCAGCGTGCCCTGCGCGAATGCCAGCCCACCCACGCGATTTGTGTCTTTGACGGCCACAAACCAAGCTGGCGCCATAGTTTGTATTCCGAATATAAGGCTGGACGCTCACCCATGCCCGAAGACCTGAATGCACAGATGGACCGTTTCAAGAACGCGTTTTCGGAAGTCGGTGTTCGCTCCATCTGTTTCCCCACGCTGGAGGCGGACGATATTATAGCCACACTGGCCGGAAAGGTGGCATCCCGAAACGGAAATGTCGTCATACTTTCGACGGACAGACTGTTCCTGCAACTTGTTTCAGATCTGGTAGTGGTGCGTGATCATTTTCAAAGGGTTGACATGGATCGGACATACGTGGAGGAAAAACTGCACGTACGACCCGAACAGCTGGTAGACCTGTTCGCACTGGCGGGATACTCTACCAACAATATAACCGGTGTCCCTACAGTAGGGCCAAAAACAGCCGCCCGGTTGCTGAACGAGCTGGATAATCTGGATACCATACTATCGGTTGCCTATACCATCAAAGGCAAGCTTGGCGAGATGTTGTGCAAACATGCCGGAGAAGCGCGCTTATCACAATCTCTGGTTCGTCTGAAAAATGATGCGGAACTGG
>Ga0208905_1000694_pt1 | contig 17100 bp, 17 predicted proteins | sample AntAceMetag02UKS_FD_184776 | JGI IMG/M metagenome (GOLD analysis project Ga0208905, IMG submission 184776) | Saline lake microbial communities from Ace Lake, Antarctica - Antarctic Ace Lake Metagenome 02UKS (SPAdes) (version 2) | ecosystem: Environmental > Aquatic > Non-marine Saline and... | reverse complement strand
TAAGGAGGGTAAAGATACAGATAATAACAAGGCCAAATCGAAGATATCTCTCTCTCATTTTGCAACTCCTCTATCTTTTCCCCGCCTGATTTTTTACGGGATCATCATTGCTGTTTTCCCAGGATGGTTATCCTTCTTCTCCCATTATTCTCGGAGTGACAAATATCAAGAGTTCCCTCTTCTGTTTTGTTCTTGACTCGGTCTTGAACAACCATCCCAGAACGGGTATCTCTGACAGCCAGGGGACACCCTTTGTACCATCAGTTTCTATAGTTTTATAAATACCTCCAACCACTACAGTATCCCCATTTTTAACCACAATTTTTGAATCAACATCACTTTTATCTATAGCCGGCATACCTAGTACCTCATTTGCCCAGTCCAATTCTTTATTTGTGGCATAGATATCCATAGAAATCTTACCATCGGGGGTAATCGTGGGGGTTACCTTCAATTTCAAAACAACTTCTTTGAATTCTGAATGTGCCGGTTCGTCGCCAGCAGCTGGAACCAGGAAAGGAACTTCTTTCCCCTGCGATATCGTTGCTTCTTCTCCGTCAAGCGTTGTAATCTTGGGAGACGATATAACCTTGCCGTCCCCATTAGTCTCCATTGCCTGAAGCTGGGCATCCAGTATAAATTTGCTCGTCCCCATAACCAGCCCGAGTGCGGGACTTGCCAATGCACCGATAGAAGGAAAATTCACGGCGAGATTGCTGCCGGTCAGTCCAACCCCCTGGGGAAGGCTCGTCAGATCCCCGGACGCAGAGCTTCCGAACATCACGCCATAGTCCTTCTCTCCCCAGCGATCTTTATAGCCATATCCCCACTTAATGCCCAGTTCCCTGGCAAAGCTTGTCGTTACCTCAACGATCTTCGCCTCTATTGAAATCTGTCTGAGCCTCCCCTGGGCCACATCCTTTTTCTGCTGTTCTTCTTCGGCCTTCTTCAGTTCCTCAAGAGCCAAAACGGTTATTACCTTTCCCGACTGTTTTTTCCCGAGGCTGTTTACTTCCAGTATAGTATCCAGGGCCTGATCCCATGGGACACCTTTCATGTGCACCGTCACTTCGGCCTTTACACCCGGACCCGCGACAATACTGAACCCGCTTATCTCCGATATCAGCCTGAACACACTATTTATGTCGGCGTCCTGGAAATCGAGAGAGACCTCTTCACCGGTGTACTGGCTGACTTTCTCCGGTTGGGGCTCATCGATCTTGCGCGCGGCCGAGCCCTTATCTGTTCCGGGTGCGGGGAGAGCCTGGGGGGCATATGCCCCAGCCACATCAGGCGCCACTGCCGTCGCTTCGGAGGAGAGGGCTGCAACATCGAAATCGACAACGACACGCTGACCCTCTTTTTTGTACCGGTAGGGGACCATCCTTTTCAAAATCAGCCGCGCGCCGGCCGCTTTCTCCCCGGCCGTTATCTTGTTATAGAGGACTGCCCGCTGAAGGTTTCTCAGGCCGTCACCCCTGTACTCTTTTTTCGCCCCCTCGGTCACGGACACACCCTTCAGGGTTATCAACACTGTGGTATCCGATTCCCTCGATATCTCAAAATCGGGTGCATCAGAAAGGAGTATGGACACACGCTCTTTTCCGTTTATTTTCTCAAGGACTACATCTCTGATAATGGCGCCGCCTGCATCGTCCTCAATCTGTTTCTGCGCGGGAACAGGTCCCGCTGAGGTTGTGTCTCCGACGGTGGCACAGCCGGACAGGAGCAGCAGCCCCATGATGAAAAAAAGGACAAAGGGAGTTATGGTTCTCTCTGGTTTCATGGATTTCCCCCATTTTTCTTGAGCACAAGGATGACTCGTTCCGTGTGTACATCTCCGGAAAAATCTTTTATCTTCTCCACCACGACCACACTGTCGGGGAGTATCTTCTCCACCCTGCCCCCATTGACCCCGAGAGGGGTGCCCCTGCGAAGGGTATACCGTTTCCCTTCAGGGGTCTTCACGATGGCAATCTTTTTGCCTGCGGTCCAGAGAATCCCGGTAAGGCGAAACTCGCCCACAGAGAATCTCTGGAGGGGTGGAAGGATAATATTTTCTTGAGGCTCGTCGGTTTTTTGTGCTTGTACCGTCTTTTTTTCTTTTTCCACTATCGCAATAAAGGGTTTGAAGGGGTCCGGTTTCCCCTTTGGGTCGTATCTATAGGCGCCGGGACCGGTCCCCCCCGTATCGGCACACAGAACCACGGCCGTCACAGGAAAAAGAAACAGCACTGCAACTGCCGCGGTAGTCCACCGCAGCAGGCATTTATTTTTTCTCTTCATCCGGCTTCTCATTCGGCTCTTCCAGAAACATGTATATCTTCATAGAGCAGTCTGCCCTCAGGAAGCCTGCTCCGGCATCCTCTTCCGTTCCCTTCTTGATTTCGACATCTGTTATGGTGGCTATGCGCGGGAGATGTGCCACGCTGTCGAAGAAAACAGCGATATCATTGTATCGTCCCGCGACGGCAATTTTGACCGGTATCTCGGCATAAAACTCCTTTGGAACGGGGGCCATCGGTTCAAAAAGGATGAATTCGAGTCCGGCGTTCCTCCCCCCTTCTGAGACGGCGGTGAGCAGACGTGGAATTTCCTTCTGCTCCGGGAGCTTGGCCAGAATGGTCGCAAGATCCATCTTCAGTGCGGTTATCTCTTTCTTATGCCGCTCTATCTGCCCCATGATCTGCTGCCGCATTGCTATCTGCCCGTTGGTAGTCTCCAGTTCGGCTCCCAATCGGGACTTCTTCTCGAAGGCCGGCTGAAAAAAATAAAACCAGTAGAAATAGCCAAGGAGGAGAAACACGCCAAGGACTATCATCAGCTTTTTCTTGCCGGACAGGTGCTGTATGTCGCTCAGGTCTATCGCCATCCGTCATCCCTCTTCCGCCGAGCACAGGAGGACAAACCCCATCAGCCGTACCCCTGAGACAGTCGTCTGTCTCGACGCTATCAGGTCTACCGTCCCGATATAGGGAGAGTCTTCGAGCCTTTTCATAAATTGTGCTATCGCTGGATTGTTGACGGCCACTCCCTCCACCCGCAGTTTGCCGCCCTTTTGGGTGATGCTGGTGAGCCATTCCGTCTGCGGGGAAATCCTGGAGGCAAGTTCATCCATGATATGTACTGAATACTCTCGATCTCTCTCAAGATCCTTTATGATCCATATCTTTCTTTCCAGCATTTCCTTGTCTGTCTTGAACTTCTCCAGATTTCCCGTCACCGCGGTAAGTTCGTTCAGTCGGACGCGCGCTGATTCGACCTCGACCTCCAGCCCCGCGACCCCCATATTCACATGAAGATGAAGAAGGATCAGGAGGAGAAAGAACAGGGCGAGGGAGGCCACCCCAATGAAAATCTGGCGCTGGGCGCTTGCCTTCTTCTTTTCTTCCCGATAGGGGAGGAGATTAATTCGTATCATCAGTCCTCCACCCTCCTGAGGGCCAGACCAACCCCGATGGCAGCGGTGGGGCCTACTTTTCGTATATACGAAGGGTTGAAAACATTTTTGTCATACAGGACATTTTTGAAAGGATCAAATATCTCCACTTCACAGTGGAACATCTCTTTCATGGCGTCAGCTATTCCCGGAATTCCCGCACAGCCACCACTGAGAAGGATCCTGCTGACAGGCGATCCGCTCACCGTCGAGCTGAAATAATCGAAAGACCTTCCTATCTCCAGAAAGATGGGCTCAAGGTAATCGAGAACCTTTTCTCCCGTGTCACCCTCCCCGCCTGAGCCCTCAAGCTTTATCATCTCGGCTTCCTCGAAAGAAATATCGAGTTTCTTTTGCAGGGCCTGCGTGATGGAATCCCCCCCTGACATAATATTTCTTGTGAAGACAGATTCTCTGTCCTTGACGATATTGATATTGGTTATGCTCGCGCCGACATTGACCAGGGCAATGATATCATCGGTCGCAAAATCATAGTTCTCCTCATAGGCCGCCTCCAACGCGAAGGAATCAACATCCATTACCACCACCCGTGCCCCCGCCTTCTCGATCGCATAGGCATAACTTTCAGTAACGTCCTTCTTCGCGGCAGCGATAACAACCTCTACCTGGTTGGGATCGTTATCCCGCTGGCTGTATATGTGAAAGTCGAAATTTACATCCCGGATGTCGTCAAAGGGCAGATATTCTCCGGCCTCATCGATTATAAGATCGCGCAGTTCCGCTTCTTCCATCCTCTGGAAAGCAGCCTCTTTAATCATGGCGACATGCCCCGAGAGGGCCGTTATGACATTTTTTCCCCCGTATTGGGACACCTTGACAAGTTCCTTTATCTTTTTGACGAGGGCATCATGATCCCTGATTAACCCCTTTTCTATAATACCTCTTTCCAGGACTACCTGCGCAAAGCGTTGCAGGGCCCACCCCTCCGGGGTATCCTTCAACTCGACAAGCCTGATGCAGCTTGATCCTATGTCGACTCCCGCAACCCTTCTGCTTCCGGAAAACAATTCTTTTACTGAAAACATGCGGTCCCCACGCTTAATCGATAAATTGATAGACCCTGTCGCCCTGCTTTACCATTCCGAGCTCTCTTCTCGCCACTGCCTCAATGGAGCGCACATCACCCTTGAGCAGCCCTATCTCTCTTTTCAGCTCCCTATTCTCACTGAGAATAGCCTCATTGGTTTCTTCAAGGGCCACCTGTTTTTCCTTTAACGTACGATAGTCCATCAGTCCTCTGTCTCCGAAGATTATGTGGAGCACAATGACAATAATGAAAATCCCGAACAGAACCCTGACAATTTTCATACGGCACCTTTTCCCCACAGGGGGCAACCATCCTGTCTGTTAAAAAGCAACAAACATGCCACCTTGATCCTTATCTCCGCGTATGCCGTGGGCTCAAGCATCACAAGAGGTTCCGGGCACCCACAAGAACGGGGGCGATATCTGCCGGGTACTCTTCAACTCCTCCATAAGAAAGGGATTTCTTCTTTCCCTTCGTCTGGGGGAAATCCCCTGTCTGCAACAGCATCTCGGCCATCACGATCCAGGGGGAAAGGATTCCGACACAATACCCTGTCCCCTTGTCTCTCTTTCACCATAAAAAACGGTGTTTTTCACCGCAAAAGCAGTATTTTTTATATGGTTGACGTCTATTCATACAACTGGCAACCCGGATGCCGCATCAGGCTCCGTCGGAAGGGAGAAGCTGTTGAGGTTCACCCAAAAGGAATTCTCCCTTTTCAATCCAATCCTTAAGGATAGAGGCTATCTCCCGTGCCTTATAATAACTGGACATGGGTGCGGTAGGGATGACCCTGCCGTCAAGTTTTACCGTGCCGCTTCTTAGTTCTTTATAGCTTACCTCGCCTATACTCTTTGCGCTACCGTTCGGGTAGTCAACGCCATAGTCGTAGACCTGCGCATAGAGATCTTCATCTTTCACGGCCGTATACCGAACCATTTCTTCATTGAGTATCGGTATGGGCACACCTATCCCGACATAGAGGGATACCCCGTAGCCGAGCATGCTTGCCCCCACCAGCCACCGGGGATCCATCTCCTTGAGGTTCCCTACGGTCGCCAGCGTCCCCGCCCCTTCCTTTGGAACACCGTTTTCACCCCTCAGTACATTCGCGTTGTGCTGGGTGCCGGGCCAGGCCACAAACCCCTGGGCCCCGCAGAGGAATATCCGCGTCCCGATGCCGATGGTCTTGAAATACGGATCATTAAAGAGGGGACTGAGCTGTCCCGATGTGGAATAGGTCACGTTCGCCATGTCGGGCCTGAGCACGCCCATATAGGTATAGATAGTGCGGTCTGACATGTTCACCGCGCAGTTGTAATTTTGGTAGGCGTTCCGGGGATTGAAAAGGGTGGCATCCCTGAGATCGTGTATCGTAATATTCTTTTCATACCTGCGGGCGGGGTAACAATCCGTGCCGTAGGATTCGAGGCGCAGCTGAATGGCCTTCCCCGCAACAAGATCCTCAAGGACATGCCCTCCCCCGTAGTTGAATTCGCCCGGATGAATGCTGTTGAGGGGATCTCCCTCAACCACTTCGGTGGCCCCGATATAACAGTCCACAGCGGCTATTCCGCCGTAAGCCGGAACACCGTTGAGCCATACCTTCGAAGCCCGTATCTTGGGAGAGGTATGTCCGAAGTTGAGAAAGGCACCCGATGAACACATGGGGGCGAAGGTCCCGGTCGTAACAACGTCCACCTCCCTGGCCGCCGCGACATCACCTTTCTTTTCGGCAATACCTATGATTTCCTCGGCGGTGACGACAACAGCCCTGCCCTCTTTTATCTTCTCATTTATCTCTCTGTAGGTTTTATTGACCGTGTGTTTTTTCATCTGACCAGCATCCCTTGCGCACCGTACCATGCATTGTGGAAATACAACAAATCAGTAAATAAAACAATAAAAAAACCCCTGTCATAGCAACAGACAGGGGCAAAAGACATTGAGTCCACCGGCTTTTTCAATAACCCTCCGGGCCTCTATGGTTATCCCGTATGACCGAACCCTCCCGCTCCCCTTCCCGTCGTCTCAAGGTCGTCGGCTGCCTCCCATGAGGCCCTGAAAACCCTGTGTATAACCATCTGGGCAATACGATCACTCCTCTTGACGACAAAGGGCTGGGCACCATGATTGATGATCAGGATCTTCACCTCCCCCCGGTAGTCCGCGTCTATGGTGCCGGGGGAATTCAACACGGTGACCCCCGCATCCACTGCCAACCCGCTTCGTGGCCGTATCTGGGCCTCGTAACCGGGGGGCAGCGCGACGGCAATACCCGTGGGTATCAACCCCCTCTCGCCGGGGAGCAGGGTTACATCACCATCCACCGCCGCACAGATATCCATCCCCGCCGAGGCCTCCGTCATGTAACGGGGGAAGGGAATATCCCCGCCATGCAGCCTCTTGACGGAAATCGCTACGTTGTTATTCAAGGGCATCCTTCCTGCTCAACCGAATCTTCCCGCCCCTGTCGATATCGATGACCTTGACGCGAACCGTATCACCCTCGTTCAGGACATCGGTGACCTTCTCCACCCGTTTGTTGTCCAGCTGGGATATATGCACCAGTCCGTCCGTGCCGGGCAGTATTTCCACAAAGGCCCCGAAATCGAGGATTTTTTTCACCGTGCCCTCGTAAATTCTGCCGATCTCGGGCTCTTCGGTCAGCGCCTTGACCATCGCGACTGCCCGTGCCGATGATTCGCCGTCATTCGAGGCTATAGTGACCGTGCCGTCATCATCCACGTTCATCGACACGCCTGTTTCACTGATAATCTGACGTATATTCTTTCCTCCGGTACCGATGACGTCCCGTATCTTCTCCTGCTTTACCACCATCGTGGTGATCCTCGGAGCCCACGGAGAAAGATCTTCCCGGGGGGCAGTCATCGTTTCATTCAATTTACCAATAATAAAAACCCTGCCATCTCGGGCCTGATACAGGGCATCCTTCAATATATCTCCCGAAAGCCTGTCGACCTTTATGTCCATCTGCAGGGCGGTGATCCCCTTCTTCGTGCCACATACCTTAAAGTCCATATCTCCCGCGTGATCTTCATCCCCAAGGATATCCGAAAGGATCACTACGTCATCACCCTCCTTCAGGAGCCCCATCGCAATACCGGCTACGGTATCTTTGACCGGGACACCGGCATCCATGAGCGAGAGAGACCCTCCACATACCGTTGCCATGGAGGATGAACCGTTTGAGGATAATATCTCGGAAACGAGGCGGATCGTATAGGGAAATTCTTCATGCGAAGGCAGGAGTGGAAGCAATGCCTTTCGGGCAAGGGCGCCGTGTCCTATCTCTCTTCGTCCGGGGCCCCTCAGGAACTTGGCCTCTCCTACGGAGAAGGGGGGGAAATTGTAGTGAAGCATAAACGTCCTTCTCTCTTCCCCACCGACGAAGTCAATCCTCTGCTCATCCGAAGAGGTCCCCAGCGTAAGGGCGACAAGGGCCTGCGTCTCTCCCCTGCTGAACAGCCCGGAGCCGTGCGCTCTCGGGATAATACCGACCTCGGACGTGATCTGCCGTATATCCGTGTTGGACCGGCCATCGATCCTCCGCTTGTCCGTGAGGATCATGTTCCGTATGATCTCCCGTTCCAGATCCTCAAAAACACCCCCGGCCTTGGGGTCAAAGCCGGCCTCATCCTGGCTCAGCTCCTCCACCATCTTTTTCTTGACCTCGGCCCTCTGTGCGTACCGCTCCAGTTTTCTTCCCTCGCGATAGGCCTCCTGGAGTCCGGCATAGGCAGCATCTCTGACCCTCTGTCGGAGTTCCTCACTGATCTCATCCGGTTCAAACGCCCTCTTGGCCTTGCCCACAGCCTGGCAGAGGGTGTCCTGAAGCTCGATGGCCGGCCTCATTGACTCCAGCCCGAAATTAATGGCAGCGAGGACCTCATCCTCAGGCACCTCGGAGGCACCCCCTTCGAGCATGATGAGATTGACATCAAAAGATCCTTCTCCACCGGTGGAAGGGATCTTCCTTCCAACAAGAAACAGTTCCAGATCGCTCCCCTCTATCTGCTCGGTCGAGGGGTTGCACACCAGTTCTCCATCCACCCTTCCCACTCGCACCCCCGCGATGGGGCCTTTGAACGGAATATCTGACATACAAAGGGCCGCTGAGGCTCCAAGCATGGCTGCGACGTCGGAATCATTTTCAGTATCCACTGAAAGCACCGTCGCCACTATCTGGGTTTCATGAACATATCCCTCGGGGAAGAGGGGGCGTATCGACCGGTCAATAATTCGAGAGGTAAGGATCTCCTTCTCGTTGAGGCGCCCCTCTCTCTTGAAAAACCCGCCGGGGATCTTTCCCGCGGCAAAGGTCTTCTCCTGATAGTCCACCGTAAGGGGCAGAAAATCCAGCCCCTCTCTTTTGGATTTAAGTGATACCGCCGTCACGAGGACAAGGGTGTCTCCATAGGCAACCAATGCGGAGCCATCCGCCTGCCCAGCGAGATAGTTTGTCGTGATAGACACATCTCTTCCCGCAAGAGCCGTTTTGAATACTTCTCTCATATTATTTAGTTACTCCTTTATTTTTATTATCTTCTCAATCCGAGACGTTTGATAAGTTCCCGGTACCGTTCTATATCCTTTTTCTTGAGATAATCGAGCATGCTTCTCCTCTGCCCCACAAGTTTCAGGAGTCCCCTCCGGGAATGATGGTCCTTCTTGTGGGTCTTGAAGTGCTCTGTCAGATACTCTATCCTTCCGCTCAGGAGGGCAACCTGAACCTCCGGAGATCCGGTATCGCCCTCATGGGTCTGATAATCAGTTATTATTCCTTTTTTTCTTTCTTCGTCTAGCACAGCAACCATCCTCCCTTATCGATTATATCACACTTTTTTCAGTTAATAACCCTCGAAATCTTGACCGCCTGCTGCCCGTCACCCATCAGAGAAAAGTCCCCCGGAGAAAAAGACATCTTGGCAACAGCGACGATCCTGCCATCCTTTGTAGCAAATTTTATCAGATCTCCCCTCTCAGGCAAAGGGGTATTTTTATCCCTCAGGATGCCGCAATCGGGCTGATATCCCTTTCTTATCCTGTCTGCGGTCTCTTGATCAACAACAATCTTAACCAGCCCGGGGAGCATTTCCGCCAGGGGAATAGTATTTTTTTCAATAGCTTCAAGCTTTTCCCCATCAGCGAGACCCTCAAGCGATACGGCGTCTTCCAGACTGAAAGAGCCGCTCTTCGTCCTCCTGAGGTCAAAGAGGCAGCCTCCGCACCCCAACCTGTCCCCGATATCGGCACACAGCGACCGGATATAGGTGCCCTTCGAGCAGGAAGTATCAAAGGTCACATAGGGCATCCGTATCTCTGTCACCCTGATGTGATGTACCGTAACCTCTCTCACAGGAGGTTCAATGTCAACCCCCTGCCGCGTCCATTTATAGAGAGGCTTTCCCCTGAACTTGACAGCGGAATATTTCGGGGCCCTCTGCTCTATCCGTCCTACAAAACTCTCTACCGCCTCCCGTATCTCTTTTTCCTGGAGACGGGGCTCACAGCGGGCCAGTACCTCGCCCTCTCTGTCAAGGGTGTCTGTCCTGACACCCAGGAGCATCGTGGCACGATACTCCTTATCATCATGTAACAAAAACTGTGAGAGCTTCGTCGCCTCATTGATGCAAACGGCAAGGACTCCCGTTGCTAACGGGTCGAGCGTTCCCGCATGTCCAACCTTCTTCGCCCTGAGCAGTTTTTTGACATCGCGGACGATGTCGTGAGACGTCCTGCCGGACGGTTTGTCAATGATCAATACTCCATCCATATCAAAGACTTTACACCGGGAGACCTTCGTTACATCGACGCCGCTATCGCATCGAGCACCATCCCCCTGACGGTTTCAAAATTTCCTTCAACCCTGCAGGCGGAGGCATTCCTGTGTCCCCCCCCTCCCAGTTTGCCCGCTATCTTTTCCACATCGACAGATCCCTTGGATCGCAGGCTTACCTTAAACCGGTCGTCCGAAACCTCGTAACAGCAGACAGCAATTTCAACACCCTGTATCGAACGGACCGTATCGACAAGGCCCTCTGTGTGCTCCGGAAGAGCCCCTTCTTTGCGGAGCATCTTCTGCGTGACAGAGACCATCCCCACCTTTCCCCTCTCAGACAATTGCAGGGTGTCCAGGACCTTTCCCATCAGCCGAATCTGCACGGCGGATTTGGTCTCATAGATGTTTTGCGCTATGTATCGGCAGTCCGCCCCCATCTCCACCAGATCGCCCGCGACCCTGAAGGTGGCGCTCCCCGTGTTCGAATACTGGAAACTGCCGGTATCCGTGAGGATGGCCGTGTAGAGATTCGTCGCAATGTCTCCGGTGATCCTAATCCCCATATGCGTCAGAAGGCGATGGATCATCTCCCCCGTGGAACTCGCCTGGGAGTCGGTCAGCAATATCTTTGAAAAGGTGCCGACAGAGGCATGGTGGTCAATATTGACGATCTTTTGTATAGAGCCTATCCTGCCCTGCTCGTCTCCGACCCTCGAGATATCACTGCAATCAAGGACAAATACCGCGTCAAAACCGTCGACGGCGCCCAGGGAATGGACAATCGTCTCCGAACCGGGGAGAAATCCGTACACGGCTGGCGTCGTATCCTGATTATACACGACGGGATTCTTTCCCATACCCCGCAGCACATGGTACAGGGCAAGCTCGGATCCCAGGGCATCGCCATCCGGTCTCACGTGGGCCGTAATGAGAAAGGTGGTGCCGGAATGTATAACCTCGGCAATTTCATCAAACATCTTTTTCTATCTCCGCCAGCAGCCGGTTAATGCGATCCCCATATTCAAAAGATTCATCAAAGGTAAACTTGATTTCAGGGACATAGCGAAGCCGCAACCGTTTTCCCAGTTCTCTTCTCAGAAAACCGGCAGCCCGGTGAAGACCTTCCATTGTCTCGTCGCTGCAGGCGTTCTCCCCCATCCGGATAAAAAAGACCCTCGCCTGTCGGAGATCATCCGTCACCTTAACACCGGTAACCGTTACCTTCTGTACCTGCGGATCGTTTATCTGCTTCAACAGGATATCCGAGATCTCAGCCTTTATGAGATCGGCGACCTTATCAGCTCTCTTGAAACTCATCGATTATATAATCCCCACAGCCATTCAAGGCGTCAGAGATACTGTACATCTCTATCGAAACATCCACCACGTCGGCCAGATTCAGCCCTTCTATAAAATTCACAACCTTATCCATCTTTGAATTTACAAAACCCCTCTCGTTTCCCACTACGCTGAACCCGATCCGGCATCTTTTCCAGCCATTATATGCCCCCACCTCTGCTATGGAAACATTAAACGTGTTCTTTGCTCTCCCCAGGATCCTCCGCACCACCGATCTCTTTTCTTTCAAAGATCTGCTCCCTCCGACAACGATGTCCACAATTCCCGCACCGACTACCATCAGGAAACAACCCTCAGCACAACAAAAACCGTACATAACGGAGAGGGGGTTCTACAGTTTTCTGGCTATTGCCTCTCGCGTATACGTTTCTATGGCATCCCCTTCTCTGATATCATTAAAGCCTTCTATCCCGATACCGCATTCAAATCCGGAGAGCACCTCCTTGGCATCATCCTTAAACCGCTTGAGTGAAAGGAAGGTCCCGTCATGAATAACCACCCCGTCTCTCAGGAGCCTCAACCGGGCATTCCTGGCCAGCTTGCCGTCGGTTACGCGGCTTCCCGCAATCGTGCCGATCTTTGACACCTTGAATACCTGAAGTACTTCGGCGCGCCCCTGAACGGCCTCCTCATACACCGGATCAAGGAGCCCTTCCATGGCATTTCGTACATCGGAGATGGCATCATATATGACATCGTAGAGCTTGACACTCACGCCTTCCTTTTCGATAATTTCCAGGACCCTCGCGTCAGGTCTGACCTTGAACCCGATAATGATCGCGTCGGACGCCGATGCCAGCATAACGTCTGTCTCGGTGATCGCGCCCGCGGAATTATGGATCAGGGTCAGCTTCACGTCGTCCGTGCTGAGTTTCAGAAGGGCCTCCGAAAGGGCTTCCACCGATCCCTGGACATCCGCCTTAATAATAACATTCAGTTCCTTGGCGCCCTCCTGGATCCGCTCATACAGCTGCTCAAGGGTTATCTTTGAGGTCTTGGATAGCTCTTTCTCCCGCTCTTTTCTCGACCAATACTCACCGATAGATCGCGCACGTTTGTCATCCTCGACACAGACAAAGTCCATGCCGGCCTGCGGCACGTTGGAAAAGCCTACGACCTCTACCGGCATGGAAGGCCTCGCCTCCGTAACTCTGCGACCGTTATCATCGGTCATGGCACGCACCCTGCCATACTCCATCTTTGAAACAACGGCATCACCCTCTCTCATGGTTCCCTCCTGGACGATGACAGTGGCGACCGGGCCCCTCCCCTTATCGAGCTTTGCCTCCACGACGATCCCCCGCGCCAACCGGTCCGGGTCTGCCGTGAGCTCCATGACATCGGCCTGGAGAAGGATCAGCTCCATCAACTCCTCTATACCCGTCTTCTGCTTCGCCGAAACCTCCGCATAGATGGTACTCCCTCCCCATGCCTCGGGTACAAGCTCGAATTCCGCAAGTTGCTGTTTTATCCTTTCCGGGTCGGCATTCGGCTTGTCGATCTTATTGACCGCAATGATGATAGGGACACCGGCAGCCCGGGAATGATTGATCGCCTCAACCGTCTGGTCCATAACGCCATCGTCAGCGGCAACCACCAGCACCACGATATCGGTTACCTGGGCCCCCCTCGCCCTCATTGCCGTGAAGGCCTCATGCCCCGGCGTATCCAGAAACACGATATCTTTTTCGTTGATACACACATGATACGCCCCTATCGCCTGGGTGATGCCCCCCGACTCGCCCTCTATAACGTTCGTCTGCCGTATCACATCCAGAAGTGAGGTCTTGCCATGATCGACATGACCCATAATGGTCACCACGGGAGCCCTCGGCTTGAGGCTGGCGGGCAAGGGTTCCTCCCTCTGTATGACATCCGCATACTCCGCCCCGACAGATTCTACCTGATATCCGAATTCACCGGCAACGAGAGTCGCAGCATCGATGTCTATCGACTGATTGATCGTCACCATCATGCCAAGCGAGACAAGCTTGCTGATCAATTCACCGACCTTGATTCCCATCTTCCTGGCGAGGTCACTTATCTTGATGGCGTCTTCTATCTTTACCCTTCTCTTGATCGCCTTGGGGGTTGTGATCTCGGTCGCCTTTATCCGGGTGGAGGAGAGAACCTTTTCTTCCTTCCAACTCCTGCGCGCTTCCTGGGATTTTCCTCGTCTGGATCGTTTCCCCTTCTTATCGAACTGTTGCTTGAGGAAGGTCTTCTTTTTCCGGACATCCTCCCCCACATGCACCTCAACCGGCTTTTTCATCTTGTGTGATGGTTTCGGTGGTGCTTTTTCCTCTTTTTCGGGTGCAGGTTTGGTCTCCTGAGGCGGCACGACCACCTTCTCCCGTGGGGGCTCAATCTTCGCCTCCGGGGGCACGATCTTCGGTTCTTTCTTTACGGCCGCCCGGACGATTGTTGCGGAAGTCCTGCGCGGTTTTTTCTCCGGCACCACCCTCTTTGCTTTTTTCTCGTCTTCTTTTTCCGGACCTTCAGTTGACGCCGTCCCTTCTTCCTTTGTCCTTTCTTCCTTTATCTCCTCTTTCGTCTCCGCCTCTATTGCGCCTTCCGACTCTGGCTGAGGTTCAACAGGGGTCTCTTCGACCTCGGGAGCAGCCTGCCGTACTGCCCTCCTCCTGATGACCGACCTCTTAACTCTTTCCTCTACGATCGCGTCCTTCTCGCCCAGCGCAAACTCCGTTCGCACCCTCTCAGCATCACTATCTTCAAGGGAACTGGAATGGGCCTTGACGGCTATTCCGAGTTTTTCCAGCCGGGTGATAAGATCTTTGTTATCTGTGCCAAGCTCTTTGGCTAACTCGTAGACTCTTATTTTGGACATTATGGAAACTCCTGATTGCCTTGGCGGCAGCATACGGACAGTCTTTACATATCTCCAGACAGGCTCTCGCCGTCTTTGTTATCGATAATCTTCTTTGCCTCTTCGATCCAGGTGGTTGCCTTCTTCTCGCTGATCCCCTTTATGGAGCTGAGCGCCTCGGGTTCCGATGAAGCCACCATCGCGACGCTTTTAAATCCTTCCTCATAGAGAAGATCGGCCGTACGTTCACCGATGCCGGGGATATTCATGAGAGAGGTGTGCCCCTCTTTTTCAGCTTCCGCCACGCCTGTTTCGTTTTTGACATCAATCTTCCAGCCGGTAAGCCTGGCGGCCAATCTGACATTCTGGCCGGCCCTCCCGATCGCCAGGGAGAGCTGGTCATCCGGCACGATAACCTCCATGGTCCGGGCATCTTCATCCATATACACCCTGTCCACCTTGGCCGGTGACAGGGCATTGCATACGTATCGCACCGGATCCTCAGAACAGGGAACAATGTCTATTTTTTCTCCTCGCAACTCCTGCACAACACCTTGCACTCGTGATCCCCTCATGCCGACGCACGCGCCGACCGGGTCAATGTCTCTGTCTTCCGACCGGACGGAGATCTTGGTCCTGTTCCCGGGCTCTCTCGCTATATTGACAATTTCTATCAGCCCTTCTGATATTTCGGGAACTTCCATTTCAAAGAGGGCCCTGACAAGACCGGGGTGTGTCCTGGACAGCAGTATCTGGGGACCCTTGGATATTCTCTTGACATCGTATATATATGCGCGTACCCGCTCCCCCCGCCTGAACGATTCTCTCTTTATCTGTTCGGACTGAAGGATAATCCCCTCCGACATGCCGAGGCTGACAATGATGCTCCCCCCCTCGAACCTCTGTACAAAACCATTGACCAGTTCGCCTTTTCTGTCTTTGTATTCCTCGTAGACATTGTCACGCTCGGCATCCTTGACCTTCTGAATGATAATCTGTTTGGCCGTTTGAACGGCAATCCTCCCGAAGGTGTCCGTCTCTATCTTTATCCCGAGGCTGTCCCCCAGCTCAGCATCTTCATCCAGGGTTGCGCGTGCCTCTTCCAGGGATATATGTGCGTCGGGATCCAGGACGTGCTCTACCACTGTCTTAAAGAGGAAGGTCTCCATCTCTCCGGCTTCCTCGTTGTAATTCACCTCAAGATCCAGGTCCAGCCCCAGCTTCTTCCGTGCGGCGGTCAAGACGGCTGTTTCCAACGCATCTACGATTATTTCCTTGTCTATGCCTTTTTCCTTTCCCATCTGTTCGATGAGACGTTTAAGATCTGGCAACATGTTACCGGTCCTCCGAGCTTAAATTGACGGCTTCGTAAAAAATCAACCCTTTCCGATGCATCGGGATCATACTGTCATCCAATCCCGACCTCTCCCAAAAGTGTCAAATTTCATATTTAAGATTTGCCTTTACGACCATACTGCGCGGTATGGTATACAACATTCCCTTCACATCTATGACCAGGCTCTTTTCTCCCTCGTTATCAAGGAATTTAACCAGCCTTCCCTTGAAATTCTTCTTCCCCTCTATCTTTTCGGCAACGAGAATCCTGACCTGGCATCCTTCGTACCGCACAAAATCCCGGTCCTTCGCAAGGGGCCGGTCAAGGCCGGGGGACGATATCTCCAGGTCGTACGGAGCGGGAGGGGTCTCATGAATATCGAGAACATCTCCGGTCTCACCACTTATCATGGCGCAATCATCGAGGGTCACTCCCCCCTCTTTGTCGATATAAATCCTGACCATCCAGCGGGATGGTCCGCGCAGGCATTCAACGTCAACCAGTTCCATCTGTTCAGATTCGACAATCGGTTCAATCAGACCCACTATCTTTTCACGGTATGTTTGATCCGTTTCGACCATTGTGCCCCTCAAAAACAAAAAAGCGGGCAGAGCCCACTTCTCTGGTACCACTAACATAACGATGATTCTTTTGCAACCGAAAAGATTGGAGCGGGCGATGGGATTCGAACCCACGACATTCAGCTTGGGAAGCTGACATTCTACCCCTGAATTACGCCCGCTCAATAATTCTACACACCGCGATTTAGGCGACCACGCGTCTTTTGTCAAGACTTTTTTATCTTTACCGTGCCGATCCTCTTCGTTATCGACTTCCCGTGCGCCTCAAGACCTTCAATCTCGGCGAATCTGGCCGTCTTGGGACCATAGGCCTCAAGAGCCTCATCGGAAAAGGAAATGACGCTCATCCTCTTGATAAAGTCATAGACTCCGAGGGGTGAAGAGAACCTCGCCGTCCCCCCCGTTGGGAGGATATGATTCGGGCCGGCGATATAATCCCCCAGGGCCTCGGGAGTATACGGCCCCAGGAATACCGCCCCCGCGTCTGTGATCTCGCCCAGGAGGGCCTTGGGGTCCTCCACAACCAGTTCAAGGTGCTCCGGCGCGAGACGATTCGCGATATCTATCGCCTCATCGATATCGACTGTTACAATCGCCGCGCCATACTGTTCCAGGGCCTGTGCGGCTACCGGACTGTGCAGTTCCTTTACCTGTCTCCGGGCCGCTACGGCAACCTTCTCAGCAAAATCCCCGTCCGGGGTCAGGAG
>Ga0208905_1000691_pt1 | contig 17165 bp, 15 predicted proteins | sample AntAceMetag02UKS_FD_184776 | JGI IMG/M metagenome (GOLD analysis project Ga0208905, IMG submission 184776) | Saline lake microbial communities from Ace Lake, Antarctica - Antarctic Ace Lake Metagenome 02UKS (SPAdes) (version 2) | ecosystem: Environmental > Aquatic > Non-marine Saline and... | reverse complement strand
TTACAAATATTATCCCGATTTCTTAATACATTTTTTTTATTTGCAATATTTTTCTAAAACCTCATCATTTATTGTTGCACCCAGTTTTTTTCAATTAGACCACTTTTTTAATTTATAAAAATTGTTTCCTGTTTTCGTCACTTTTCTTAAAAAACACAAATTTTGCTCTGTATACCCTATAAACATTAATATATGTTTTTTATTTGGGTGACCCGTTGTATATTTGCTAAGTGTTTATCCGTAGGAAAAAGAATAAATCAGGAAGTATTAGTATTTATCTTCTTAAAAAAGAAGGGCGAAAACAATTATTGATAAAATCATTTGGTTCGGGAAAAACAGAACAAGAGATTTTGCGATTAGAAGATAAAGCTCATAAAGAGATTGAGAATATAAGTAGGCAAACCCAACTTGATTTCGATTACAAACAAGACCATCAATACTTATCCTTCTTAAAAAGCAATATTAATCATATACGACCTATAGGTGCAGAATTAATTTTAAATAGGATTTTTGATGATATTGGGTTTAATCAAATTTCAGATACTCTATTTAGACATTTAATCATATCAAGAGTTATTTGCCCTAGCAGCAAATTAAAAACGATAGATTATCTTTCTCGTCATCATCACATATATTATGATGTTTCAAAAGTTTATCGTTATATGGATAAGCTAAACGATTCACATAAAGAGTTATTGCAAAAAATAAGTTACGAGCATACTCTTGGGCTTTTCAATGGTAATTTATCAGTAGTTTTTTATGATGTAACAACTCTATATTTTGAGGCTTCAAAAGAAGATGATTTAAGAAAGATAGGATATAGTAAAGATGGCAAATCTCATAATCCACAAATAGTTTTAGGTTTGTTAGTTTCAAAAGGAGGCTACCCTTTAGCATTTGAAATGCACCAAGGGAACAAATATGAAGGACATACATTTATTCCTATTTTGGATAAATTTAAATCAACATTTGAATTGGATAATTTAATTGTAATTGCTGATTCTGGTTTAATGTCAAACTCAAATATTGAACAATTAAAAGAGAAGAATTACAATTTTATTATTGGTGCACGAATAAAGAATGAATCATTAGAAATAAAAAAGAATATCTTATCCTATAACTGGGGAATCAAGATAAAAGTCAAAGAAATTGATTTAGATCAACAAACACGATTAATAGTTAGTTACTCCGAGAAAAGAGCTAAAAAAGATGCTAACAATAGAGAGAAAGGTATTGAACGATTAAAGCTCAAAATTAAATCGGGCAAATTATCCAAGGCAAATATAAATAACCGAGGATATAATAAATTTCTTAAAATAGAAGGACAAGCATTGGTAAAGCTAGATTTGTCTAAAAAAGATGAAGATAAGAAATGGGATGGGCTTAAAGGGTATGTGACTAACACAGATTTATCTACTTCAGAAATAATTGAAAACTATAGGGAATTATGGCAAATTGAAAAAGCTTTTAGAATGTCTAAAACTGATCTTAAAGTAAGACCAATATATCATCGTAATTCTAAGAGAATAGAATCACACTTAATAATATCATTTTGTAGTTACAAAGTCTACAAAGAGCTTGAACGTTTACTGAAAATCAAGAATATAGATTATAGTCCTGAGAAAGCTATAGACATACTCAAATCAATATATGCAATGCAAACAATATTACCTGTTTCAAAAAAGAATGTTGAAATTATTATGGCTAAAAATTTTGAACAAAAAGAAATTCTTGATGCTTTTGATATAAAATATTAGTTTGGGTGACCCAAATGACGAAAACAGGTGATTATTACAAATATTATCCCGATTTCTTAATACATTTTTTTTATTTGCAATATTTTTCTAAAACCTCATCATTTATTGTTGCACCCAGTTTTTTTCAATTAGACCACTTTTTTAATTTATAAAAATTGTTTGTATTAACAATCAAGACCGAACGATAAAAAATCGTCCGGTCTTTTAGTTTGGTATTGGAAATTTTTGGTTTATTTAACTCTTTTTTCTTGTTCAATATCTACTTCAGCAGGAATTGATAAGTGACCTTGAACAATTTCCCAATCATCAGATTTTTCAAGGACTCCTGTAAATCTTATTCCTTCAAAGCTTTTTGCTTCTCCTTTATAGATAAAATTATAACTAAGCATTGCAGAAAACCATGCTGTATTAGCAGATTTATTAATAAATATTTTTTGATCAGAAACCGAGATATAAACATCTTCAAATGATTTAAACTGATGTTGAATTGCTTTTTTTATTTGTTTCCAGCCGATTAGCTTTTCATCGCTATCAGTTCCTATCAAAACAATATCATCTTCGTTTGCCCAAATTTTTTCAATTATACTTAAATCTTTGTTTTCGTTGGCAATAACATATTGGTCAAGAATATTTTCAATTTGTACTTTTTCTTCTTCAAGACTAATTATTTGTTCTTGTTTTTCACTCTCTTTACATCCAAAAAATCCCATGGATAAAACTGCAAATAATACTAAAATACCTTTTTTCATAATTTATACCTTTCTTTTTGAATAGAAGTAAGTTAATTAGTTTTTCGATTACTCAAACTGAGTTTTAGATTATTTTGTGAAAATAAGAAATAATTAAGTTAAATGCAATTTCTTTTTAAATATTATATAAAAATTATAAATTGAGTTAATAAACCATTTAATAATTCATTATTTTTTTGTAAAATTGCAGCTTGATAAATTTTATTCAACGTAAATGGGAAATACTATCAAATATTTCAAAATAAACATTTTCAGGGTTTTATTATCCGCGTTACTTTTGTGTTTTTTCCAAATACAAACTGTTAACGCACAACACATAAAGAACTCTCATGAAACCGAGAATACTAAACATTCAGAAAGTTGGGAAAATGAAGTTGAAGAAGCAGAATATAATGCCGGAAAAGAAATTATTGAACACATTATCGACTCACATGAATGGCATATTTTAACTTATAAGCATACTCATGTTTCAATTCCTTTACCTGTTATTTTATATGATAATGGAATTTTTGTAGCTTTTTGGTCAAGTAAATTCCTTCACGGACACGATTCATATAAAGGATATAAATTAATGTCGGACGGAGACTACAAAGGCAAAATTGTAATAATAAATGAAGCAGGTGAAATTAACCCAAAGCTTCCATTCGATATTTCAATTACAAAAAATGTATTTGCACTATTTATAAGTTTTGCACTTATCTGCTGGATATTTATTTCTGTTGCCCGAACATATATCAAAAGAAAAGGGAAAGCCCCAAAAGGACTTCAATCATTTGTTGAACCAATAATTCTTTTTATCAGAGACGATATAGCAAAAACAGCTATTGGTAAGAAAAAATATGAAAAATACCTTCCATATCTTTTAACAATATTTTTCTTTATTTTTATTAATAACCTTTTAGGACTGGTTCCGTTTTTCCCGGGAGGAGCAAATATCACAGGAAATATTGGTGTAACAGGAGTTTTGGCTATTTTTACTTTCATTATTACAGCAGTTAGTGGAAACAGAAATTATTGGAAACATATTGTTAATACCCCGGATGTTCCATGGTGGTTAAAAATTCCTATCCCGTTAATGCCTATCGTTGAAATTATGGGATTAATTACAAAACCTTTTGTATTGATGGTACGACTTTTTGCCAATATTACAGCCGGACATATAATTGTCTTAGGTTTTATTAGCTTGATATTTATTTTCGGAAACTTAAATCCGGGATTAGGATATGGTATTTCGGTATTATCTGTGGCTTTTGCTATTTTCATGGGCTTTCTCGAATTGCTTGTTGCTCTTATTCAGGCTTATGTTTTTACATTATTATCAGCACTTTATATCGGAATGGCAACAGAAGAACACCACTGATCAGTGTTGGTTCATAAAGTCAATTATGTTGCTGAAATTTTAGATTTATGATTTTATTTTTTAATCTACTGATAATAAACAACATTTTAAATTTTAAATCTGAATTCTAAAATCTTAAATTGTTATTATGCTAATATTGTTGATTGTTGTTTTACTTCTGTCGTTTTATCTTTTAGCAAAAGTTATTGAAAGATATTTTGTGGACTCGCTGGATAAAATTGCAGCGAAACTAAAAATGTCATCTGATGCAGCCGGAGCAACTTTAATGGCAGCCGGTTCCAGTGTGCCTGAGTTATTTATTGCCCTTTTTGCTGTTTTTCGTCCCGGAGACCATGAAGCTATTGGAATAGGTAACATTGTAGGCTCTGCAATATTCAATGTTTTGGCAATTACAGGAGCAGCAGCAATTGTAAAGAAAGCCTGGATTGCATGGCAGGCAGTTATCCGCGACCTTGCTTTTTATGCAGTTGCAGTATTATTATTGATAATTTTGATTAAAGACGGGAAAGTAGGGTGGTCAGATGCAACGCTATTTATTGGTATTTACTTTATATATATTGTTGTTGTTGTGTTTTGGCGAAAAATGTTCAATTATGTTGATCCGAATGAAGAAAAAAAGGAAATCAAGAAAAAAATTGATAAATCGGAATTCTTTAAAAAAATTACTTCTCCCTTCGATTTTGTTTTAGATAAAATTTTTCCAAAACCAGAAAAATATTATGTTATCTTTTTTATTTCGATTTTAATTATAGCTGCATTAAGCTGGGTTCTCGTAGAAAGTGCAATAGGCATAGCTCATATTTTAAATGTTTCTGAGGCTATTATTGCAGTTACAGTATTAGCAGTTGGCACTTCTGTCCCCGATTTTATTTCTTCAGTAGTAGTTTCTAAGCAGGGACGGGGCGGCATGGCTATCAGTAATGTAATAGGATCAAACATATTTGATATTTTAATAGGACTTGGACTGCCCTTTTTATTAATTATATTTATTACCGGAGGGAATATCAACCTACATATTGATAATTTGTATATGTCGGTACAGTTTCTTTTGGCTTCTGTGGCAGTTTTATTTGGGTTATTTATAATTAACAAATGGGTTGTAGGCAAAAAAATGGGTGTACTTCTAATACTTCTTTATGTTGCCTACATTGTCTGGGCTGTAATAAATGTTGGTTAATGAGTAAAAAATAACAATTAAAAAAGAAATAATGCAAAAACATATTACTTTTGTAAGCGTTTTTTAAAAAAGAAAATTATCATGACAAAGAAAATTCTTGAACTAACAGAAAAGATATACAACGAAGGAGTTGAAAAAGCAAAAAAGGAAGCCGAACTGATTATTGGAAATGCAAAAAAGGAAGCCGATAACATAATTAATGCATCAAAAAACAAAGAAAAAGAAATTGCTGAACAAGCACGAAAACAAGCAGATGAGCTTAAAAAAAATGCAGATTCGGAAATACGCCTCGCTGCACGGCAATTTATCAGTAACTTGAAACAACAAATTACCGGACTTATTACAACTGCACAGGTCGAAATTCCCGTAAAGGATGCTTTCAAAGACGAGGAATTTGTAAAAAATATTATACTTACGATCATTAAGAATTGGAACCCGCAAAAACCGGAAGAATTTAATATCAGCTTGTTGCTTCCGCAAAAAGAAGAAAAAGAACTTATAGATTTTTTCAATAATAAAGCAAAAGAACTCTTAGATTCAGGTCTTGAAATTAATTTTGAACCAAATATTAAAAGCGGTTTTAAAATCGGACCAAAAGACGGCAGTTATTATATAAGTTTCACTGATAAAGATTTTGAAAATTATTTTATAAATTATCTCAAAGACAGGACAAAAAAAATGATTTTTGATTAATAATTGACGAGTAGCTGAAATTTTACCAAAATAATCTATGGATTTAACAATGTTTAAAAAAAACTATTATTGTTTGGTTGCAGGACTTCCTGATATAATAATTGAAGGAAACAAACCGGGGGAGACAAGTCATGAGTTTAAAAATGAACTTGCGGAGCAACTGCATACATCTGATTATAAATTAGCTGAATTACTTTATCTGAATTACGATAATAAAAATTTGTTAAATCTGCTTTTAAAACAAGAAAACCAATTTATTACTATTGGGAATTATTCAGAAGAGTATTTGGAGGAACAAATTAAGGAACCCACAAATATTGTTGATTATATGAAACAACTGATCTTCAATATTAAGAATGAAACTTCCGGAAATTTAAATTTGAGCAGCGAAAACGAATTACAAAGCCTGTACTACGAGTATGTTTTGCAAGTGAAAAATGATTTCTTGGAGCAATGGTTCAAATTCGACAGGGATATAAAAAATATTTTAACCGCTGTAAATTGTCGTAAATATGGTTATGATACCGAAAAACAACTTATCCCCGTTAGGCACAAAAACGAAGTTTATGAGACTCTTATTAAGAGTAGCCCTAAACCGGATTTACTTACAGACGAAGTTCCTTATGTAGAAAAAATATTGCAGATAGCAGAATCAGAAATGGATATTTCAGAAAAAGAAAAAGCCCTTGATAATATAAAATGGAAATTCCTTGACGAGCTAACGTTTTTTAATTATTTCACTATTGAAAAAATATTAAGCTTTGTAATTAAATTAAATATAGTTGAACGTTGGATTGAACTTGATAATGAAACAGGGAAAGCACTTTTTACAAGATTGATAAATGATATAAAAATGAGTTATAAATTCTCTGATGAATTTAGCGTAAAAACAAACATTAAATAGACACGAAACATTAAAAAATATATGAGCACAAAAGGTAAAGTTACAGGTATTATTGCAAATCTTGTAATTATTGAGGTTGACGGGCCGGTTTCTCAAAATGAGATTTGTTATATCAAAATGAGCGATGTAAAACTAATGGCAGAAGTTATTAAAATTGGCGGAAAAAATACTTATGTTCAGGTATTTGAAAGCACAAGGGGTTTGAAACCGGGCACAGAAGTAGAATTTACCGGTCACATGCTGGAAGCAACACTCGGTCCGGGTATCTTGTCGAAAAATTTTGACGGGCTGCAACACGACCTCAATAAAATGGAAGGCATTTTCTTGAAAAAAGGTGATTATACACCTGCCCTTGAAGATGATAAACTTTGGGAATTTAAACCCATCGTAAAAAAAGGTGATACTGTTGTTCCGGGTTCATGGCTTGGCGAAGTTGAAGAAAACTGGATTCCCCATAAAATTATGGTACCTTTTAAATTTGAGGGAACTTTCACAATAAAGAACATTACTGAACAGGGCAAATATAAAATTAATGATACTATTGCTGTTTTAATTGATTCAGATAACAATGAAATCCCTGTCAGCATGGTTCAGAAATGGCCCGTAAAAATTCCTATAAAAGCATACAAAGAAAAACCACGTCCGTTTGTACTTATGGAAACCGGTGTCAGAGTAGTTGACAGCCTGAATCCCATTGTAGAAGGAGGGACAGGTTTTATTCCTGGACCGTTCGGAACAGGTAAAACCGTATTGCAACACGCACTTTCGAAACAAGCCGATGCCGATATGATCGTTGTTGCCGCCTGTGGAGAACGCGCTAACGAAGTAGTAGAGATATTTGCCGAATTTCCAAAATTAGATGACCCGAGAACCGGACGGAAATTGATGGAAAGAACAACAATTATAGCTAATACTTCAAATATGCCGGTAGCAGCCCGTGAAGCATCAGTTTACACAGCAATGACAATTGCAGAGTATTATCGCTCAATGGGCTTAAAAGTTTTATTACTTGCCGATTCAACATCACGCTGGGCGCAGGCATTACGCGAAATGTCGAACAGAATGGAAGAACTACCAGGACCTGATGCGTTCCCGATGGACCTGCCGGCAATTATTTCAAATTTCTATGCTCGTGCAGGCTTCGTTTATCTCAATAATGGAAAAACCGGTGCCGTAACATTTATCGGAACTGTTTCGCCTGCAGGAGGCAACCTGAAAGAACCTGTATCTGAGTCAACCAAAAAGGCGGCACGATGTTTTTACGCTCTTTCGCAGGATCGTGCCGATAGTAAAAGATACCCGGCTATTGATGCTGTTGACAGTTATTCAAAATATATTGAATATCCCGAATTTCAAGAATTTATCAAAGAAAATATTTCACCGGATTGGATTGATAACATAATGCTCGCAAAAAATATTCTTATCAGGGGAAATGAAGTTTATGAGCAGATAAATATTTTGGGTGATGATGGAGTACCAATTGATTATCATCAGATATTCTGGAAATCAGAGGTTATCGATTTTGTTATTCTTCAACAAGATGCTTTTGATAAAATTGATGCTTCAACATCCATCAAACGACAACAATACATGATGAATAAAGTACTTGATGTTTATAAAGCAAATTTTAAATTTGAAACATTCGAGGAAGTAAATCCATATTTTAAAAGAATGATAAATGTTTTCAAACAAATGAATTATTCTGAGTTTGAGTCGGAGAAGTTCAAAAAATTTGAGAAAGAATTACAGGAAGTTATTAATGAAAGAATTATGATTGACGAATTAAAATCGTAAATCATAAACCATAAATCTAAAAAATGGAAACAACAGCTTTTCAAAAAATACACACTAAAGTAGATCACATCACAAAAGCAACATGCTCGTTACATGCCGATGGTGTAGGTTATGAAGAAATGGCAACTGTAAATGGCAGGCTGGCACAGGTGGTTAAAATACAGGGGGATTTGGTAACCCTGCAAATATTTTCAGGAACAGAAGGTATTCCAACAAATGCAGAAGTAGTATTTCTGGGCCATGCACCTAAATTGTTGGTAAGTGATGAGTTAAGCGGAAGATTTTTTAATGCTTACGGACAACCTATTGATGGAGGACCAGGGGTTGATGGTAATGCAATAGAAATTGGAGGACCATCAGTAAATCCGGTAAGAAGGAAACAACCTTCCGAACTTATTGCCACAGGCATAGCAGGAATTGACCTGAACAATACACTTGTTACAGGGCAAAAAATTCCTTTCTTTGCCGATCCCGACCAGCCTTACAATCAGGTTATGGCAATGGTTGCCCTGCGTGCAAAAGCCGATAAAATTATACTTGGCGGAATGGGACTTACAAACGATGACTATTTATTCTTTAAAAACATATTCGAAAATGCCGGAGCACTCGACCGCATTATAAGTTTTGTAAACACAACCGAAGACCCGCCTGTAGAGCGGCTTCTTGTTCCGGATATGGCTTTATCTGCCGCAGAATATTTTGCCGCAGAAAAAAATCAAAACGTTCTGGTTCTTTTAACAGATATGACACTTTACGCTGATGCTTTAAGTATAGTCTCAAACCGAATGGACCAAATTCCATCGAAAGACAGTATGCCCGGTTCACTTTACAGCGATTTGGCAAGGCTTTATGAAAAAGCAGTACAATTCCCGAGTGGGGGATCAATAACAATTATTGCAGTTACAACATTATCGGGCGGTGATATTACACATGCAATTCCCGACAATACGGGTTATATTACCGAAGGACAATTATTTGTACGTAGAGATACAGATATCGGAAAAGTAATTATCGACCCCTTCCGTAGCTTGTCGCGATTAAAACAACTTGTTATCGGAAAAAAAACACGGGAAGACCATCCGCAGGTTATGAATGCGGCAATCCGGCTTTATGCCGATGCTGCAAATGCAAAAACAAAATTAGAAAATGGTTTCGACCTGACTGATTACGATGAAAGAACCATGAAATTTGCAAAAGAATATTCGGATAAATTGCTTGCTATTGATATTAACATAGAAATTGATGCAATGCTCAACACAGCCTGGGAATTATTAAATAAATATTTCTCAGTTGCCGAAATTGGTATAAAATCCGAACTTGTTGAAAAATACGGAAAAAAGGAAAAATGATTGAAGAATATTAAACCATAAAAACAAATTTATCATGGAAAATATATTAGTAACAATCGTAACATTTAAACATTTGCACGTAGGTTGCTTTGTAAAAGAAAAGTTTGAATTTGAAGGTATTGAATGTTTCCTTACCGATGAAGGTTTTAAAACTTCAAACAGCAATATTCCGCAAGGAATAAAGTTGAAAGTCAGAGCAAACGAAACTGAAAAAGCAATAAGAACGATCTTGCAAATTCACAAGGAATATGATTTAGATAAAATAGAACAAGACAATTCTATTAAAGACAAGAAAAAAATTCTTGTTCCGATTGACTTTTCCAAATATTCGATAAATGCCTGTAAATTTGCTATAGGAATAGCCGAAAAAATAAATGCGGAAATAAATTTCCTTTATGTTTACAATGACCCTGACGATACAGGTCCGGATAAACATACAACATCGTGGGAAAAACATGCTAAATATGTGTCGAAAGAAGCATTTAGTGAGGCACAAAATAGTTTGTTAGAGTTCAGTAATAATTTAAAGAAACATATTCCTGTTGAGGATATGTTAAAAGTAAAAATTCATTACTCGCTGCTAAAAGGAAAACCGGGAAAAATAATTATTAATACAAGTGAAAAATATAAACCGGATGTGATTATTATGAGCCCAAAAAGACAGGATGAAAAAAAGGGCACTTTTATTGGTAGTGTAACAACTAAGGTGATTTTTAACACACGTTTTCCCGTGTTGACAATTCCCAAATCTGCAACATATCAGGATATTAAAAAAATTAATGTTATGTATGCAACAAATTTTAACGAGGCAGATAATTCATCTTTAAACAAGTTGCTTAATATTTTGGCTTCTTTTGATAAGGAAATATACTGTGTTCATATTGATGTTCATGATGACAAATATCAACAAAGTAAAGTTGACAAATTGAATCAAGTATTTAAAAAAGAATATAGTAAACATAAAATAGTATGCAAAGTGTTTGAAAGCAGTAATATAATAAATGGATTTGATAAATTTGTTGAAGAAAATAATATAAACATTATTTCATTTTCAAAATCCAAAAGACCCTTGTTGTATAAATTATTTCGTTCGTCCAATCTTAAAAAATTAGTTTTGACCGAAAAGACACCAATGCTAATTTTTCCGGTTTAGACACAAATTAAATTTAGACACGAATTAAAGTTTTAAAAGAGTGGTATTATAAAATAATTAGTGAAAATTAGTGTAATTAGTGTCAGTTAAAAATAAAATATAGTGAAAATTAGTGTAATTAGTGTCTAAAATGGCAATAAAATTTCAATATAATAAAACAGCATTACAAAGCCTTAATAAGCAATTAAATATGAGGTTGAATGCACTTCCTGTGATAAAAAATAAGGAAACAGCATTACGTATGGAAGTAAAAAAAGCAAAAACCAAGGTAAAAGAATTAGATAAAAAATTATCTCAAGAAATACAGGCAAACACTTTAACACCGGGCATTTGGAATGAATTTAATACAAGTCTTATTACAATTGATGATGTAAAAACAACAACAAAGAAAATTGCAGGTGTAAAAACACCTGTTTTAGAAAAAGTACTTCTTCGGACTGAGGATTTTAGTTTATTTGATAATCCGAAATGGTTTCCTGAAGGAATTTCAATTATAAAAAAATTAGCGGAGATTTTAATTGAAAGAGAGTTTTTTAACAGAAAAATGGAATTACTCAATCATGCCAGAAGAAAAACAACACAAAAAGTAAATTTGTATGAAAAAGTTCAAATTCCCGGCTACGAAGATGCAATAAGAAAAATCAAACGCTTTTTGGAGGATGAAGAAAACCTGTCAAAATCGTCACAGAAAATTGTTAAAGATCGTCAACAACGACAAATGGAGGCAAACAGATGATAATACCGATGCAAAAATATTCTTTCCTTGTTTTTCATAAAGAATATGATAATTTTCTGAAAGATTTGCAAGAGCTTGGTGTGCTTCATGTAATTGAAAAAGAAACTGAAATTAGTGATAAAATCAGGGAAAAATATCAATTATTAAATCGTATTGATAAAATAATCAAGTCTCTTGAAAAACGTGAAACGGAGAAAACCGATAACTGTCCTGATTCAGACGGATTGAAAATTATTGAAGAAATAATCCAAAAGCAAGAGGAATTAGAAGCATTGCATCAAAAACTTGCTGTTGCTCATAAAGAACTCATCAAAGTAAAACCCTGGGGCGATTTTTCCGCTGAAATTATTAACAAACTTAAAGATAAAAATTTCTATGTGAAGTTTTTTCTCGCTTCTAAAAAGAAATTTAACACCAAACTGCTTTCTGAATATAATGCAGAAATAATTACTGAAAGCGGAAACCATGTCTATTTTATTATTATTCAACAAGGCGATGAAGAACTGAATATTTATGCCGAAGAAATTAAGCAACCCGAAAACTCCCTTTCTGAAATAGAAAAACATATAAAAGAAATAGAAGAAAAAATTACGCTGATAAACAATGATTTTGACAATTACTCCGAAACATCAATCCCATTGCTTATACAAGAACGAGAAGCAATAGAAGCAAATTTGGAATTTGAGAAAGTAATTTTAAATACTGCCGTTGAAGCAGATGAAAAAATGAAAATACTTGAAGGCTGGGTTCCGGGAACAAAGAAAAAACAAATTGATGATTTTTTGGATAGGAACAACATATTGCACATAATTGAAAAAGCCACAAAAAAGGACAAGGTTCCGGTTTTGCTACAAAACAATAGCTTTAGTAAATTGTTTGAGCCTATCGGAAAATTATTTTCTTTACCGGCTTATTCCGAACTTGACCTGACTGTGTTCTTTGCACCATTTTTTATGATGTTTTTCGGTTTTTGCCTCGGCGATGCCGGATATGGGTTATTGTTTGTGATTGGAGCAGGTATTTATAAATTAAAGGCTAAAAAAGAAATTAAACCAATATTATCATTAATACAATTTCTGGGTATAGCAACCATTATCTTCGGGATAATTTCGGGAACATTTTTTGGTATTAATTTAATAGAGACAAATATCAGCCTGTTTGCAGATTACAAAAACTTGTTTCTTAATCCCGACAACATGTTTAATTTGGCATTAGCACTTGGTGCATTACAAATTGTTTTCGGGATGTTTATAAAAGCAACAAATCAGATAAAACAATATGGGTTCATGCACTCACTTGCAACTTTTGGATGGCTCATTATTTTGATAGGTGGTGGAATTTATACGGCTTTAACAAAGTTAGAATATATAGCCGCAAACAATATTATTTTATATGCAATTCTTTCACTTGGCGGATTTTTAATTATATTTTTTAGCGATGTTGAAATCAGTATCCCGGCACGTATCGGAAAAGGAGTTTGGGATATTTACTCAACAGTAACCGGAATATTCGGTGACCTTTTGTCATATATCCGTTTGTTTGCATTAGGTTTGTCAAGTGCTATTTTAGGATTTGTAATAAACGATATTGCAATGCAAATACTTAATTCAGCGCCGATAATCGGACCTGTGTTTTTTGTAATATTCCTTTTGCTCGGACATGGTTTAAATATATTAATATCATCACTCGGGTCGTTTGTTCATCCTATGCGACTTACATTTGTTGAGTTTTATAAAAATGCCGGATTTACAGGAGGAGGAAAAGAATATAAACCTTTTTCGGGATAAGAGAATAGATAGAATTTTTTACATTTTGCATTTAAAATTCTATATTTTGCATTGTTGAAAAATTTAAAAATGATAAATTTAAAATTTAAAAAGAAATAATCGGTTTAGTTATATAAGAGTACTTAAAGTGAACTAAGTATTATAGGTACTAATAGTTATAAATAAATTAAAAACAAATTATTAATAAATTATAAAAGGAGAATTATTATGACAACAGCAGTAATACTTGCCTATGTGGGATTGGCATTAATGCTTACATTAGCCGGCATAGGAAGTGCAATAGGTGTTTCATCGGGCGGAAACGCCACGATAGGAGCATTAAAGAAAAATGATGAGGCTTTCGGGAGTTATATGTTATTAAGTGCATTGCCCGGAACCCAAGGACTTTACGGTTTTGCAGGATTTTTTATTATCAATGCAAAACTTACAGAATTTGTTGTTGATGGAGTTTTGACATTATCCATATATCAGGGAGCTGCAGTTTTTGCAGCGGGAGTTGCTTTAGGATTTGTCGGACTTATGTCTGGGATAAAACAAGGAAGCGTTTGTGCATCAGGAATTGCCGGTATAGGTTCAGGTCACGATATTTTTGGCAAAACTATGGTACTTGCCGTATTCCCCGAATTGTATGCAATTATTGCTTTTGCAGCAACGTTTTTAATTAGTGCGGGATTGTAAGCATAGAAAGTGAAAATTGCCACAGATTACACAGATTATCACAGATTTAATTTTTAATAAATCTGTGAATCTGTTGCTTTATTTATTTTTTACGACTTTATGGAGAAACATATTTAAAATTAAATAATTAATTTATCAATTAAATACATTATTATGAGTTTATTAACAATCTTATTACAAGTAGCAGCCGATTTAGCTCCATTAGCAAAAATGGGAGCAGGTTTAGGAGCAGGTATTGCGGCAATTGGAGCCGGTATCGGAATTGGTCAGATAGGACGTGCAACTGTTGAATCAATAGCTCGTCAGCCGGAAGCGGCTGGTGATATCCGTTCTAACATGATTGTAGCAGCCGCTCTTATCGAAGGTGTTGCATTCTTTTCTATCGTTGTTTGTCTTTTGATAGTTTTATTATAGACAAACATGAGAAATTTTCCTTTACATCTTAACGCTTGGTTAAGATGTACAGGATATTTTACCTTAAATATCATTTTTTATTTTGATTAATAAAATATAAACAAATGGAATTAGTACAACCCGGCATAGGTTTAATTTTTTGGATGACTTTATCCTTTGCTATCCTTTTATGGGTACTTGCAAAATTTGCATGGAAACCTATAATAAAAGCTTTGCACGAAAGAGAATCTACTATTGATGATGCTCTTAACGCTGCTAACAAGGCAAAGGAAGAAATGAAAGAACTAAAATTCAGTAACGAACAATTACTTAAAGATGCCAAAGAAGAAAGAGATGCGATTTTGCGTGCCGGCAGAAAAGTTAGAGATACAATAATTGAAAAAGCTAAAAATAAAGCTAATGAAGAAGCTAACAGAATTGTTGAGAGTGCAAAAGAAAGAATCGAAAACGAAAAAATGGCTGCAACAACAGATTTGAAAAATCAACTGGCTTCATTATCAATTGAAATAGCTGAAAAAATTCTAAATAAAGAACTGTCCAGCGACAATAAACAAGAAGAATTTGTAAATGAATTAATTAAAGATATTAATTTTAATTAATAAGAAATATAAATAATTGATGCTGCTACAAATTTAATGGAATATTGGCAAATGTTAAAATATTATTAATTTACTATTAAAATTGCAATAGAATCAAATAATTAAATATAATGAGGCAAACACGGATATCTGTACGCTACGCAAAAGCACTATTTGATTTGACTATCGAGCAAAAATTACTCGAAAAAGTAAAAACAGATATGGAACTTATAATCTCTGTTTGTAAAGAAAACAAAGATTTCAGACTTCTTTTGCAGAGTCCTATAATTAATTCAAAAAAGAAAATATCTATTATTAAAGCTCTTTTCGAGAAACACATGCAAAAGATATCTCTTAAGTTTTTAGTCATCATTACTAATAAAAGACGCGAAATTTATATAGAATCTATCGCAAAAGAGTTTATTAAATTATTTAAGGAATATAAAAATATAACAACTACTTTTTTCAAAACTGCTGTTAAGATTGATACTAACTCAAGAAATAAAATTCTTAATATTATGAAACAGCAAACAGGTGGTGAAATCGAACTTATTGAAGAAGTTAAAAAAGAACTTCTTGGTGGTTTTGTTTTAGATTATGGTGATAAAAAATATGACGCAAGTATTTTAAAACAACTTGAAGACCTTAAAAAAGAGTTCAATATCAATTTATATCAAAAAGGATTTTAATTAAATATTTATAAAAATGGCAGAAATAAAACCCTCTGAAGTATCCGCAATTTTACGTCAACAACTATCTGGATTTAACGACGAAGCTAAACTGGAAGAAGTGGGAACTGTTCTTGAAATTGGTGATGGTATCGCCCGTGTTTATGGATTGGGTAACGCTGTATCAGGTGAACTGGTAGAATTTGAAAAGGGAAACTTAAAAGGAATTATACTTAACCTTGAAGAAGATAATGTTGGTATAGTGCTTTTGGGCGACAGTAGAAATATTATCGAAGGTGACATTGTAAAACGCACAAAAAGAGTATCCTCACTTAGAGTTGGTGAAGGAATGCTTGGCAGGGTTATCAACACTCTGGGTGATCCAATTGATGGAAAAGGTGAGATAAAAGGAGAAACTTTTGAAATGCCTTTCGAAAGAAAAGCACCCGGTGTTATTTTCCGCCAACCTGTTAACGAACCTCTTCAAACAGGTATCAAGCCTATTGACTCAATGATACCGGTTGGACGTGGACAGAGAGAGCTTATTATTGGTGACCGCCAAACTGGTAAAACTGCTATTGCAATTGATACGATTATAAACCAAAAAGAGTTTTACGACAAAGGTAATCCTGTTTACTGTATTTATGTTGCAATCGGACAAAAAGGTTCCTCAGTTGCAAATATTGTAAAATCACTCGATGATAATGGTGCACTGCCTTATACAGTTATTGTTACGGCAACTGCATCAGATCCTGCAGCAATGCAGTTTTATGCTCCTTTTGCAGGAACTGCAATTGGTGAATTTTTTAGAGATACTGGCCGACCTGCCTTAATAATTTATGATGACTTGTCAAAACAAGCAGTTGCTTATCGCGAGGTTTCATTATTACTTAGAAGACCTCCGGGACGTGAAGCTTATCCGGGTGATGTGTTTTATCTTCACTCAAGATTACTCGAAAGGGCTGCAAAAATTATTAATTCCGATGAGATTGCATGTAAAATGAATGACATTCCCGAATCGCTAAAACCAATGATTAAAGGTGGTGGTTCACTAACTGCTCTTCCAATTATTGAAACTCAGGCAGGTGATGTTTCTGCATATATTCCAACAAATGTTATTTCAATTACCGATGGACAGATATTTCTTGAATCAAATTTATTTAATGCAGGTATTCGTCCTGCGATTAATGTTGGGATTTCTGTTTCAAGAGTTGGTGGTAATGCACAAATAAAATCAATGAAAAAAATTGCCGGTACTCTTAAACTCGACCAAGCACAGTTCCGCGAACTTGAAGCATTTTCAAAATTTGGCTCTGACCTTGATCCGGCAACAAAAGCTGTACTAGACAAAGGACGAAGAAACGTTGA
>Ga0208905_1000689_pt1 | contig 17194 bp, 13 predicted proteins | sample AntAceMetag02UKS_FD_184776 | JGI IMG/M metagenome (GOLD analysis project Ga0208905, IMG submission 184776) | Saline lake microbial communities from Ace Lake, Antarctica - Antarctic Ace Lake Metagenome 02UKS (SPAdes) (version 2) | ecosystem: Environmental > Aquatic > Non-marine Saline and... | reverse complement strand
TAATTTTTTATTTTTATTTATATTTGCATATTTATGCATAAAGCTGCACATTATGTAATATTTTGTCAATAATTACAGGGAAAGTAATCTTAAATAAGGATTGCCGCGTTCTGATAAATCAGAGCTCTACGCTAGATTTATTCACTAATGACCAATTTAATTAGCTAATCGCTCAATTGCTCTCAACCTTTATTCTTAAATATTAATAGGTTAATCAGCTAATTGGTGAATTGGTGAATTTTCTTTCACTTGTATTCATATATCTTTTTAATATTATATTTTTTTATTTTATAGTAAAAACTTCTCGGGCTAATTCCTAATTTTTTTGCTGCCTCTAAACTATCCCCATTGGTAGTTTTTAAAGTATTTATCAGGGCTACTCTTTCCGTATCATTTTTAATCTTTTTTAAACTATTTTTATTTAAATTATAATCAATTAAGTTGTTAGGTTTAGAACTGATAGCTGTTTTTTCTTCGATTACTTCAACTTTATTTAATTCAGTTAAAAGTGGAATATGTTTGGGTAAAATTAATTCTTCGTTCAATTTCATGTTTATTACTGCTCTTTCAATTACATTTTCTAATTCCCTCACATTTCCCGGCCAGGAATAACTCGATAATATATCTAATGCTTCCGGTAAAATTCCTTTTACGTTTCTTCCAAAATCTTGATTAAGTTTTCTTATTAAATTATTAACCAAGAGAGACATATCTTCTTTACGATCTCTTAAAGGAGGTATATAAATAGGGATAACATATAATCGGTAATAAAGGTCATCTCTGAACCTTCCTTCTTTTACCGCATTTTTTAAATTAATATTAGTTGCTGAAATTATCCTGACATCCACATTAATGGAACTTCTTCCTCCTACTCTTACAATCTCTTTTTCTTGAAGCACCCTCAATAACTTAGCTTGTAAATTCAGGCTCATCACTCCGATTTCATCTAGAAATATGGTTCCTTTATCAGCTTCTTCGAACAGCCCCTTCTTCCCGGTCTTCTTTGCTCCGGTAAATGACCCTCCTTCATAACCGAAAAGTTCACTCTCCAACAAAGTATCCACTAAGGCAGAACAGTTTACCCGAATAAATTGCTGATTTTTTCTTTTGCTGGCATGATGTATGGCATGAGCAAAAAGCTCTTTTCCTGTTCCGCTTTCGCCCTGAAGTAGAACGGTCGCTGGAGTTTGAGCAGCCTTTCTGGCTTGTTCTTTGGCAACAATCATACCCCTGCTTTTTCCTACAATATCTTCAAAAGTATATTTTGATTCTAAATGTCTAACCCTTTGTTTAACCCGTTTCAACTCTTCGTTTAAATATTCGATCTCAGAAACATCATGTATCACTGCTACGCTACCCTTTAATACTTCATCTACTATTACAGGTGCGACATTCACTATTACCTCTTTATGGTTAGGTCCAACTCTCATCCTTACACCATGCACCGGTTTCTTGGTTCTCAATACTTTTAAATGCATACTTTCGTCACCATCAGCAATATCAATAGTGGGGGGTTTCCCTAAAACATCTTCTTCTGTAAGCCCTGTAAGACGGGTATAAGCAGGATTAATAATAGTTTGTAAACCATTTTCATCCACCACTGAAATAGCATCATCAGTAGAATGTATTATTGCCTTTAAGGTACTCTGAATCTCTTTCTGTGTAGTAAATTCTTTCATACACTTATCTTTATTTGTGTTATCTCTTTCTTTCATAAATAAACAACCTTGTAGTAATTGACCAATTCACCAATACACCGATTGGCCGATTAAAATTAAAATTAAGAGTAATTAACCAATTTACCAATTGAATTAGTCGATAGTCGATAGTGAATAGTCGTTAGTACTAAATACAAATTGCAAGTTAATTTAGTTTCTTGGTTACCCAGTTACCCTGTTTACCAGTTGGCCAGTTTAATATAGTCGTTAATTTCAAATACAAATTCTCAGTTGTAATACGAGAGTTAGCTAATACAGTTACCAGCTTGATTTTAATTCTTCAACCGGATAACCGGTAAACTGGTAAACTGGCTAACTATCTTCGCAAGATGCGAATTTTGTGCTTCTATCTTTTCGCTAATCTTGTTTTCATTCCCTACCCACACCTATACGCCGCTCCACGCTAGTTTATCTATTTAACATCTTTTGGGCATGCTGGATAGTAATCTCACTCATCTGACTTCCGTCTAACATTCGGGCGATTTCTTTAACCCGTTCTTCGTCTCTCATCTCATTTAGTTTTATTTCGGTCTGATTATTTAAAACATATTTTTCAACATAAAAATGTCTCCCGGCTCTGCAAGCTATTTGAGGCAAGTGAGTTACACAAATTACCTGTCTCTTTTCAGAAAGCTTCCTTAATTTTTGGGCAATTACCTCGCCCAAACGTGCCCCTACCCCGCTATCGATTTCATCAAAGATTAACGTCGGGACTTGATCAACCTCTGAAAGGATTGATTTTAAAGCTAACATAATTCTTGAAACCTCTCCTCCCGAAACAATTCGGGCTAAAGGACGCAGTCTTTCTCCTACGTTAGGAGAAATCATAAACTCAATATCATCTATCCCTTTTGGACCTACCTTATATTTTTTTCCTTCTACTTCTATTCCGTTATCATCTTCGTAATTATTAATTGAAACTTTAAATTGGCATTTCTTCATATTTAAATCTTCTAATTCTCTTATCACCATCTCCTCTAAATCCTCAGCAATCTTTCTCCGATTTACATTTAGATGGTGAGAAATAGCAGATATTTTATTTTCCAGAGAATCGATCTCTTCTCTTAAATTTCTTACCTTCTCTTCACTATAATCAATGTCTTCTAATTCCTGACACATTTTTTGGCGATATTCTAATATTCCTTCTACAGTGGAGCCATATTTACTCTTTAAACTATTAATCAGATTTAATCTTCCCTCAACTTCTTTTAATTTTTGGCTATCCAATTCAATTTCGTCTTTATACTTTACAATTTCATTAACGATATCCTCAAATTGGTAGCCTATTTCCTTTAAATTTTCTCTAATCTTTTCTATCCGCCGATCCAAGGAAGATATCTCCCCTAAATCTATAGACACTTCACTTAAAGAATCTCTTACCGAGACTTGCTCTGACCCTCCTTCGTAGAGAACAAAATTAGCTTTTCCCATAGTCTCAATTATCTTCTCGGCATTTCTTAATACCATCTCTTCCTCTTCTAAATCTTTATCCTCATTTATAACTAGAGAAGCTTTATCTATTTCTTCTAATTGAAATTTTAAAAAGTCTATCCGCTTTAAATTTTCCTCTCTATCCTTTATCGACTGGAATAACTTTTTACTCTTTTCCCGCCACATTCGATAGTTATCAGATAATTCTTTTCTATATTTAATAATTTTATCTCCGCCCAGATTATCCATCAGGTCAATATGCTTGGAAGAGTCTAAAAGAGATTGATGATTGTGTTGTCCGTGTAAATCAACTAAAAATTTACCAATCTCTTGAAGTGCGGATAAATTTATCAACCGTTGATTAATCCAGCATTTATTCCGCCCTTTCTTATTAACTTCCCGTCTAATAAGTAAATCTCCCACTCCATCAACAATTTCCACATCTAAATTTAAATTACTTATTAGCTCTCTTTCCTGGGGAGCTAACAGAAATAGACCTTCAATTACCAAATTATCCTCTCCATCTCGAATTAAATCAGAAGCAGCAGAACCTCCCAAAATTAAATCTATCGCTTCTATAATAATAGATTTTCCGGCTCCGGTCTCACCTGTTAAAACGTTTAATCCTTCCTCAAATTCAATATTTAATTTTTTTATTAAGGCCATGTTCTTTATAGTTAGCTGAAATAACATTTATTCTGTATCCACCTCATAGTATAGTATAGTCAATAGATTATTATATAATGGTTAGTTGGTTGTAAAATTAATTTATTAACTGCTAACTAACAAAATAATTATCAATATATATTACACAACTTATGCTTATTTTTATATTATCTTTCTTTTCTTTTTTTTTAGAACTCGATACTATATACTCAATACTCGATACTATCTTTATCTTTCCGTCTTCTACCTATCAAATTCCGGTTTCCTTTTTCCTAACTATACGCTGTAGGCTGTACGCTAATTTAATTACTTATTAATCTGTCCACTCCATCTTAATTTTTCCCGTAAAACTGTATAAAAACTCTTTTCTTTAAAAGTAATTAAACGAGCTCCATGGTCTGATTTTTTTATTATTACTTCATCCTTTGGTTTTAAAACAAAGCCCTCTTGCCCATCTATAGTTACCATTACTTTTTCTTCGCTTGATTCCAATTTTATTTTTACCTGGTCATTTTCACCAATAATTAAAGGCCGGGCAGATAAAGTATGGGGGCAGATAGGGGTGAGTATTATGGAATTTATATTAGGATTGACAATAGGGCCACCGGCAGAAAGAGAATAAGCAGTAGAACCTGTAGATGTAGAGACAACCAATCCATCTGCTGAATAAGTAATAACATAATCTTTATTAACATAGGTAGCCAAACAGATAATTCGGGCAAAGGCTCCCTTACCTATAACTACATCATTTAAAGCAGTAAATTTTTTAATCTCTTCTTCTTTTCTTTTTACTATACAACTTAGCATCATTCTCTCATCAATAAAATATCTCCCCTGATACAGTTTCTCTAAAGACTTCTCCAGATCATTAATGCCAATTTGAGTCAAAAAGCCCAGCCCTCCTAAATTTACTCCAAAAACCGCTATATTTTCAGTAGCGGCCAATCTAGCTGCTCTAAGGAGGGTTCCGTCTCCCCCCAAAGAGATTATTAGATCAACTTCTTTAAGAAATTTTCCAGTAGGGCAGTTTAATTCTTCCTTACCTATTTCTTTGCCCATGTTTCCTTCTATACACACTTTTAGTTTTTTAGAATTTAGCCAATCAATTATCCTGCAGGCTGTTTCCCGAGCCTTTTCTTTTTTATAATTCACTATTAAACCAACGCTGTCTAATTTCATCTCCACCCTCCTTGAAGCAAATAATACACGACCAAACTAAAAATTGCTCCTGCTAAAAAATATATTATCTTTATTGTTCTTTGACGCGTAGCGCTTTCGAATTGAAACTTAACTTCAGAAATACTCTTATTTTTCATATTTAACAAGAGAATGCCACACGGCTGATAAGCAAGATAATACTCCAACATCTGTCTTCTAGTTTCCCGATTAGTAATATAGGGAATCTTCTCTCCGCTCTTTACTTCTACTACAAAGACTTTCCCTCTCTTCCTTGCTAAATAATCTATCCTCACTAAGTAGCGATGAATCTTATCACCGATAGTTATAAGGAGTGGTTTGCTTTTTTGGGCATCTATAATCGTATAACCATTTTTCCTCAATACTTTCTCTGCTTCTTTTTCCGCCTGCCTGCTTTTAGAAAATCTCTTCCTTAATCTCTTAGCTCTTAACCAATTACTTATTTTAATAAATAGAACCAGGCAGATTATCCCTCCACTAACGGACAAAACAAAGATTAAAACAACATTTTCATTTATATGCAAAAACTTCACTCCGAAAATTATTTTTGGGGAGAAAATTTTTGGTGAGCTTGTTTTACCACTTCTTCAACAACTTGCGAAAAATTACTTATCTTATCTTTTCCAGAATTTTTTAATAAATAGATAAGATATTCTATATTACCAGGAGTTTTTTTTAAGGGAGAAAAAGTTAAACCTCGAATACTAAAACCCATTTCTTGTACCTTATCGCCAACTCTCTCAATTACCATCTGATGAACTTCTGCCTTCTTTACTAATCCGCCCTTTTGAATAAACTCCCGTCCCGCTTCAAACTGTGGTTTGATTAAAGCCACCACTTCTCCTTTTTCCTTAATCAAATTATACACCGCTGGCAAGACTTTATCTAATGAAATAAAGGAGACATCTATGACAGCCAATTCAAAAAGGTCATCAAATTTATCAGCAGTAAGATATCTTACGTTGGTTCTGTCTATAACTACAACTCTGCTATCTTTCTGTAATTTCCAGGCTAACTGTCCGTAGCCTACATCTACACAATAAACTTTCTCAGCTCCGGATTTCAAAAGACAATCGGTAAAACCCCCCGTAGATGCACCAACATCTATCGCTCTCTTTCCTTTGACTAAAACGTTAAATTCTTTTAAAGCTTTTTCTAATTTTTCGCCACCCCTGCTTACATAGATAGTTTCTTTCTTTGTTACTGAAATGTTACTATCGAATTTAACTATTCGTCCTGCTTTATTAAATTTTTCTCCATCAACCAAAATTTCTCCGGCCATTATCGCACTTTTAGCTTTTTCTCTGGTAGCAAAAAATCTTTTTTCTACCAGTAATATATCTAAGCGTTCTTTCTTTACTTTTTTCAAACCTATAAATTCACCTCTTAAATTAGTCCTTAGTGAATAGTAAATAGTCGTTAGTATTAAATGCAAGTTTTAGTTGGCAGTTCTCGGTTCTCAGCGAGCAGGGGTAAATTACATACACCTGTCTTACTGATGACTGGTTAACTAATCCTTAACCGGCAAACTGGCTAACCGGATAACTAATACTTAAGAAATGCGAGATACTAATTAGTGATTACAGAAAAAGGAAGTTCCCATACAATTAAATTATAAATTAAATTACCGCGCATAATATCCAGGCCATTACCACTCCTATAAAGGCTCCTACTATAACTTCAAAGGGAGTGTGTCCAACTAATTCTTTTAAATTTTTATCTCTGATCTTTCTTTCCTCAAAAAATTCTAAAATAATTTTATTTAATACTTTAGCTTGTTCTCCCGCCTCTCTCCTTACTCCGGCTGCATCAGCCATAATAATAAAAGCTATGACTATAGCTAAAGCAAACAAAGGGGAATCCCAGCCTTCCTTTATACCAATAGTGGTAGCCACACATATAGAAAGGGCTGAATGAGTGCTGGGCATCCCTCCTGCTCCAATAAATCTCCCGATGTCCCATTTTTTTTCGGTAATATAAAATATTATTAATTTTAAGCTCTGATTTAAAACCCAGGTTATAAAAGCAATTATTATAATCTTATTTCTAAAAATTAAGGATAAATCGAAAATGTTAATCTTTATTACTTCCTATTTTTAATATTATTCGTTTTACTTTTCTGGTTTAATCCAATCCTCGTCCCTAAGTAAAGGCATGCTGATATCTATATGCCCAATTAAACTCTCCCTTTCATTCCCTCCCACTAATATTTGCACACCTTTAATAGGAGGAATTTCAGTTAAAGTATTAACTATGGAATAGACGGTCATTAATTCACCACTACTTCCTCCGGGATGATTTTTAAATATTTCCTCAGATAGGTCTATATAGGCGATATCATCAGCAATATATATTTCATTGATTTGAGTTCCTTCGGGAATCGTAGAATAAAGGTCGGAATTTTCCGGACCCTTTATCAACTCAATAACTGCCTGCCTGGCCAGAGAAGAGGTTTGTAGTATTTTTCTTTTTTCAGGAACCAAGTACATCGCCTGAGAATCAGAAAAGTAAAGGGTAACCTCGACCATCTCTTCTGTTGGCACGGGTTGAACTTCTTTTCTCTCTTCTTCTTTATAAGGAACTTCTTTGCTAACAACGGGCATTCCCTTGTATTTTTCCCAGGCAGGGACAATAAACTTATTAAATATTATATAGCTAAAAATTATAATTAGCGCAAAAACTATTAATGTAAAGATAATTTTTAGATTATTTTTTTTCTTCTTTGACTTTCTGTTTTTTGCCACAATAATTAACCCTATACACCGTCATCGGGGGTATTTTCTATATAATATTTTATCGCTTCAAACAAGGCTTGAGCGCTTTTCTGTCTAAATTCGTTGCTTTTTAGTAATTTTTCCTCTTTAGGATTAGAAATAAAACCAACCTCTACAATAACTGCTACCATATTTGCTCCTTTTAGCACTACAAATGGTGCTTGCTTTACTCCTCTATCCTCTAATTTTAAATATTTTACTAATTTTTCCTGCACAATTTTTGCAAAATCGAAACTACGCTGGATATTAGAACTTTCCTCCAGGTCAGCAATGATCTTAGCTAAATCTGTATCTAATTCCGGGTGAGCCCTACTGGCTCTATTTTCTCTATCCGCTACATCTCTGGCAGAAGCACCGATATATTTAGAACTTAACACAAAGGTCTCTATTCCTTGAGCACTGGGACGAGGATTTAAAACCGAATTAGCGTGTAAACTTACAAATATAAAACCATTTTTCTGGTTAGCAAAACTTGTTCTATTTTCCAGATAAACAAACTCATCTTTACTTCTGGTTAAATAAGTGGGAATACCAGCCTCTTTTAATAATTTCTCTAAATAAAGAGCAATCCCTAAAGTAACTTCACTCTCCTTCAAGCCAGTAGTAGGGTTAATCGCTCCTGGGTCTTTCCCCCCATGTCCGGGGTCAATAATTACTGCTCTCTTACCGGTTATCTCAGGTCCGGGAGCAGGTTTTTCTTTAGGTTTAGCGGGTGAAATTTCCGAAATGGCAGCCTCTTCACCTGATTTGAATATATCAATCACTACCCTATCAGGATCAATAAGGCTGAAAAGTTCGTATTTTGTTTGCTGATAAAGATCCAATACAACTCTAATAATTTCCTCATTAAATTGGGCTGTCCTTACGGTTTTTATCACCCCATCATCTATCCTTATCTGCCTGGAGGTATTTTCTAATTTTGCAATAGAACCCATTATATCGATAAAAATCCTATCCGGGCTTATTAATTTATCTGCTCTAAATTCCGTCTTTTCGGATAAATCTACCACTATCCTGGTTTTATCAGGATAAGAATAACTTCTAATGTCCAATAAATAGGGCCTTATAGTGTTAATGGACAAAGTCTTGATTTGGTTCTCCCATTTAATGTCTACTTCAGAGATAATTTTAATTACTTCCAAAGGAATCATTACTCTATTATCTATAATTCGAGCCGAAAATTCCAATGGAATTACCTTTTCGTCTATCTCTAAAGAAGGGTCATCAATCACTAAACGGGCTGTACGACCGTTAATATTTATAGTCATCAATTTTAAGGCTGAAAACCAGGTGATCCTTCCTCCTAAAGCTTCAACCACATTACGGGCTGAAACATATAATCGGTCATTCTCGATAACCGAAGGCACAAGGGTCTCGAGAGGTTGGTTATCTAATAATATCTTTATTTCTGAAGATTGAGCGAAAGTTGAAGAAAGAGGAAACAAAATAGCAAATATAAATGATATTAAAATTATATAAAATATTTTTTTCATGTAACCTATTCTATTCCTCCTGAGTTAAATGTCTGATAGCTAAAACTTTCAAAATAGCTGCCAAAGGAACAGCCACCAACACTCCCAATATTCCTAATAACTGACCGCAAATTAACATCGATAAGATTACCGTTAAGGGATGCAGACCTAAGCCTTTCCCCAAGATATTAGGATTAAGATATATTGTTTCAAGTTGATTCACTAAAACAAACAAAATTACAATCATCAACAATGTCCACCAGGGGCTACCCAGGGCAAAGATTAAAGCTAGAACAACTCCCACGATAGGTCCCAAATAGGGGATAAAGTTAAGTACTCCACTAACAATCCCGATAATCAAGGCGAATTTTAAATTTAAGAAGTACAACCCAATACCAATTAAGGTTCCCACAATAAAGCACACTATTATTCGACCACGAATAAAACCACTTACAATATCATCTATTTCCTCCAGTACTTCTTTAAATTTTTTCTTATTTTTTTTAGATACAAAAATATATAAATTTTCTTTAAATATCAACATATCTTTCATTAGATAAAATAAGATTAAAGGAACAATTACTATACCAAAAGTAATACTGGAAACTATATTGGATAGGTAAATTATAATGCTCTGGGAAAAACCCAACACACTTTTCTGCAGCCCAGATAAATTTTCTTTGAGTAAAATCTCTACATCGACCGGGTTTATAAATTTTGAGAGCTGTGGCTTTATAGATAAAATTAGATTTTGATAGTTTTCGATAAAATTAGGAATTTCTTTATACAAAATATTAAGTTGATTTATTACACTGGGGATTAGGAAAAATATAGTTAGGATTAACAAAGCTATTATTATTCCAAATACAATAAGAATAGCCAATACTTTGGGAATATTTTTTTGCGTAAGATACCTATTGAGTGGATCAAAAAAATAAGCTAACATAAAGGCAAAACTAAAATATATAAATAACCACTTCAGCTTACTTAATACATAAAATAAAACAACAAGACCAATGGCTATGCTGATAATAAAATTTAATCTTTTATCTCTTACAAATTCCATAAATATTTTTCACCTAAAACTACTTTTTATTTATCTATTTATAACAAATTAATTCATATTATTCAATTTTTTTTAGCTTTCAGAATTCTATCCCAAGTATCCCGTAAAGATACAATTCGGTTAAAAACTAACTTATCCGATTTTGAATCGGAATCAACGCAAAAGTAACCTTTTCGCATAAATTGGTATCTGCTTCCGGGAGCCTCTCCTGCCAAACTGGGTTCCACCAAACAATTAACTAACACTTCCATGGAATTTAGATTAAGCTGTTTTATAAAATTTTCCCCTTCCTCCTGCTCTTCCGCTCTCTCGTTCTGCTCCAGCAGAAGATAGTCATATAAGCGCACCTCTGCCTTCAAAGCATGGCCTGCAGAAACCCAGTGTAGGGTTCCTTTTACTTTACGTTTGGCGCCCGGCATACCGCTTTTACTTTCCGGATCATATGTACAGTGTACTTCTTTTATCTCTCCTGTTTTTTCATCCCGGACAAATCCTTCGTATTTGATAATATAAGCATTTTTTAAGCGGACTTCCCGACCGGGAGCCAGGCGAAAATATTTTTTCGGCGGGTCTTCACAAAAGTCGTCCCGCTCAATGTAAAGAATCCGGGAAAAAGGTATCTTACGATTCCCAGCAGTAGAATCCTCAGGATTATTTTCCGATTCCACCTCTTCCACCATATCACGAGGATAATTATCAATAACCAATTTTAAAGGCCTCAACACTGCCATAACCCGGGGAGCCTTTATGTTTAAATCTTCACGGATACAGTATTCCAGAAAACGTATATCCACTACACTGTTGGTTTTGGCCACCCCGATACGCTCACAAAAGTTTCGGATAGCCTCCGGGGTATAGCCCCTACGCCGCAAACCGGCTATAGTCGGCATCCGAGGGTCATCCCATCCGATAACATAACCTTCCTCCACCAACTTGCGAAGTTTCCGTTTACTCATTACCGTATTAGTTAAGTTGAGGCGGGCAAATTCTATCTGCTGGGGTAAATCTGAAAGATTCAGGGCATTGAGAACCCAGTCGTACAGAGGGCGATGGTCTTCAAACTCTAGAGTACAAACAGAGTGGGTAATCTTTTCATAATAATCCTCAAGAGGATGAGCATAATCGTACATTGGATAAATACACCATTTGTCTCCGGTTCGGTGATGGGTTGCCTTTAAAATACGGTAAAGAACAGGATCTCTCATATTTAGATTAGGTGAAGACATATCAATTTTAGCCCGCAATACCCTGGAACCGTCAGGAAATTCACCAGCTCGCATACGCCGAAATAGATCCAGATTCTCTTCCACAGAACGGTTGCGATATGGGCTTTCCTTTCCCGGCACCTTAAAATTTCCGCGGTACTTCTTGGTTTCTTCGGGGCTCAGGTCACACACATAAGCCTTACCTGCTTTAATTAGAGCAACGGCATAATCATACATCTTTTTAAAATAATCGGAAGCATAAAAAAGCCTGTCATCCCAGTCAAATCCCAGCCAGCGAACATCGTTAATTATGGAATCAATATACTCCACGTCTTCCTTGTTGGGATTTGTATCGTCAAAGCGGAGATTGCATAGACCACCATTTTGTGTGGCCAAACCAAAATTCAAGCAGATAGACTTGGCATGACCGATATGCAGGTATCCATTAGGTTCCGGAGGAAACCGAAGATGAACCCTTCCATTATATTTATTCGTTTTTTTATCTTGATTGATAATCTCCTGAATAAAATTAACTGTTTCTTTAGACTCTCCGTGATCCATAAATCAGTCCCCTTATTTTATATTGTATTCTACCTTGTTAGTATTATTTTATCAGTGTTAACCGTTTTCTTATATTACTACATTTGCCCCTAAAAATCCAGCTTTATAATCCTTCTCTTGCTACTTGTCTTATTGCTAATTAAAGAAAATATTATTAATATATAATATTTTTTCTTCTAACTACCCTACTAAAGTTTACACTAACTATCACTTCGTATCAAGCAACTCGTGAAGAAAAGCTATAAATAAATGGTATGTCCCCAATTTATTTAATTTACTTTTAATTTACTTGACAAAGAGTAGATTAAAGTGTATTTTATAATAGTTTCATTATATAATTGTTATAAAATATAACTATTAATTCAAAGGTGGTAAAAAAGTGGGTCAAAAAGTCGACCGAAATCAAACCATTGAATATCTTATCAACTATATACCTATATTTCATAAAATATTTTTTCGAAAGGTTTGTTCTAATAAACCATCCAGACAGCATTTACAACTGCTATTGTATATTAAGAAAGACAGTGGCAAACCCATGCACTATTATGGTAAAAAATTGTTCATTTCAAAGCCGAATATGACTACTTTGGCTGATAAATTAATTAAAGAAGGTTTATTGGAAAGACAAACAGATGAAAACGACCGACGGATTATCAATTTGATGATTACACCAAAAGGGAAAGAATTTCTTGAATTTCACAAAAGAAATTTAAAAAATTCGATAATAAAGCGATTGGAAGTACTTGAAGATGAAGATGTACAGAAATTGAATGATAGCTTTGAAAAGATACAAAATATTTTTAGTAAATTAGACGATTAGATAATAGAAAATTTTTATAAAATTAAAAATACAAAAATTTTACTCACAGGAGCAGATTTGTAATGATTAAATTATTAAAAAACTTGAAACCCTATACCTTATCAATAATAGGAGTTATCGTTTTTGTTTTTTTACAATCACTTTCGGAACTATATTTGCCGACACTTATGTCGGATATTGTAGATACAGGAGTGGTCGATGGGGATATTAATTATATTATAAGAATTGGAATGTGGATGATTCTAATTGCCATTATTGCTATGATTTGCTCTGTTTTGGGAAGTTACCTGGCAGCTAAAGTAGCCACCGGATTCGGGAGAGACCTTCGGACAAAAGTATTTAGCAAAGTGGAAAGTTTTTCTCTGGAAGAATTTGATAAAAAAGGAACTGCCTCTCTTATCATAAGAACGACCAATGATATCACCCAAATTCAACGACTGGCAGTAATTATGCTTAGAATGTTTCTGAGGGCACCGTTGCTTTTTATCGGAGGTATTATTATGGCTGTCTCGAAAGATACAAAATTATCATTGGTTTTTGTAGTTATTTTACCGATTTTAAGCATTATAATTTTTTTCGTCGCCAAGAAAAGTATGTTTCTCTTTAAATCCATGCAAACTAAATTAGATAAACTTAATTTAGTTCTTCGCGAATATTTAACTGGTATACGGGTTATTCGGGCATTTAATCGAGAAGTTTACGAAAAGAAAAAATTCCATAGAGCTAATCTTAATTTAACGGAAACAGCTATAAAAGTTAACAAACTGATGGCTATTTTAATGCCTCTAATGATGTTAATTCTTAATTTGACCATTGTAGCTATTATTTGGTTTGGAAGTATACGAATTAATAATGGTGGCATGCAAGTCGGTGATTTAATGGCCTTTATTCAATATGCATCACAGATTATGTTTGCTTTAATTATGGTTTCAATGATGTTTATCATGGTACCTCGAGCAGCAGTTTCAGCAAATCGAATTAATGAAGTTTTAGATATCGAGCCAAAAATCAAGGATCCCATAATACCAAAAAAGAGTAAATTAGATATCGAAAATGGTATTAAATTAGAAGGTATTATAAAAGAAAAAGATAAAAGAGGTTATCTTAAATTTGATAAGGTTAGTTTCTCTTATCATGGCGCGGAAGAAGCGGTTCTTGATAATATTTCTTTTAACGCTAAGCCGGGGGAACTAACCGCCATTATCGGAGGCACCGGTTCCGGAAAATCCACTTTAATAAACCTTATTCCCCGGTTCTATGAAGTAACTTCCGGTCGTATTTTAATTGATGGTATGGATATCCGAAAATTGACTCAAGAAAAATTACATGCCAAGATTGGTTTAGTTCCTCAAAAAGCCGTTCTCTTTACAGGAACCATTGCGGAGAATATCAGTTTCGGAAACAATAACCTATCCCGAGAGGAAATTACTAAAGCAGCTGAAATTGCTCAAGCAACAGAATTTATTTCTGCCATGGAACAAAATTATGATTCTCCAATTGCCCAGGGAGGAACCAATCTATCAGGAGGTCAGAAACAACGACTGTCTATAGCCAGAGCTCTGGCTAAACATCCTGAAATTTATATTTTTGACGATAGTTTTTCCGCTCTTGATTTTAAAACAGAGGCAAAACTACGAGTAGCCATTAAAAAAGAGATAAAAAATGCCACCACTTTAATTATTGCCCAACGAGTTACCACGGTTATGGATGCAAACCAAATTATTGTTTTAGATGAAGGCAAAATTACGGGTATTGGTAAGCACCGGGAGTTAATCAAAACCTGCAAAGTCTATAGGGAAATTGTGGCTTCACAGCTCTCAGAGGAGGAATTAGCATGAACAAAAAAGATCTAAAACAGAGAACACCAATTAGAGGATTAGGCCGTGGCCCCGGAAGTCATCGAAGTATGTTTATGCCAGTAGAAAAAGCCAAAGATTTTAAAGGAACCTTAAGACGATTACTCGCTTATTTAAAACCGTACCGAGTTAAGCTTATCATTACCTTCCTGGCAGCTATGGTCAGCACCTTTTTCAGTATTATTAGTCCAAAAGTTATGGGACAAGCAACCACCAAATTATTTGAAGGCTTTCTCCTAAAAATGAAAAATGCACCTAATGCTTCCATTGATTTTAAGTATATTTTAAATATTATTTTCATCTTAATCGGGTTATATATTATCAGTGCTATATTTAAATATATTCAACAATATATTATGGTCGACGTTGCTCAAAATACTGTTTATCAATTGAGAAAAGATATTGATTCTAAATTATCCAGACTACCTTTAAAGTATTTTGATGGAAGAACTCATGGAGAAATACTCAGTCGGGTAACCAATGATATTGATCTCGTCAGTAACACTCTTCAACAAAGTATTACCCAATTAATTACTGCTATAGTAACTTTAATCGGAATAGTGGTTATGATGCTAACTATTAGTCCGATGTTGACTCTAATTGCTTTTGTTACTTTACCTTTGAGTTTTTTGGTTACTAAAGTTATTGCCAAACAATCGCAAAAATACTTTGCCAAACAACAAAAATATTTAGGACAATTGAACGGCCAGGTGGAAGAAATGTACACCGGTCACAAAATCGTTAAAGCCTTTAATTACGAAAAACAATCCATCGATAAATTTAATAAAGTTAATGATCAACTCTATGATGCCGGATGGAAAGCCCAATTTATATCGGGGATTATTATGCCCTTAATGAGTGCTATTGGTAATCTGGGGTATGTATTTATTACTATTTTGGGTGGAATTTCCGTGGCAAGAGGAACTATAACCATCGGTAATGTTCAAGCGTTTATTCAATATTCCCGACAATTTACTCAACCAATCGTTCAAACAGCTAACATTGCTAATATTATTCAATCAACCATTGCAGCTGCCGAGCGTGTCTTTGAAGTTCTTGATGAATCTGAGCAAATAGCGGATAAAAAAGATATGATTCATTTAGATAAACCTAAAGGTAATATAAAACTTGAGCATATTAAATTTGGGTACAATACGGAAAAAATACTCATAAAAGATATGAGTTTTGAAGTAAAGAAAGGCCAAACAATTGCCATAGTAGGTCCTACTGGAGCAGGAAAAACAACTCTGGTTAATTTACTTATGCGGTTTTATGAAATTAATGATGGCAAAATCACCTTTGACAGTAAAGATATTCGTGGTATAAAACGTAGCGAATTGAGGAGCCTTTTTGGAATGGTCCTTCAGGACACCTGGCTGTTCAATGGAACCATTAAAGAGAATATTGCCTACAGTAGAGAAAATGTTACAGAAGAGGAAATTATTCATGCAGCAAAAATGGCTTATGCCGATCACTTTATCAGAACACTTCCCAATAGCTATGCTACTATTATAAATGAAGAGGCCACTAATCTGTCCCAGGGCCAAAAACAATTACTGACCATTGCCCGGGCTATTTTAGCAGATCCAACTATATTGATTCTTGATGAAGCAACCAGTAGTGTCGATACCAGAACAGAAATTCATATTCAAAAGGCCATGCTTACTCTTATGGAAGGGAGAACCAGTTTTGTGATTGCTCACCGCCTATCCACTATTCGGGAGGCGGATTTAATCCTGGTAATGAATGAAGGAAGTATAGTAGAAAAAGGTACCCACCAAGAATTATTAAAACAGAATGGATTTTATGCTGATCTGTATAATAGCCAATTCGTGGGATTAAACCTTAAAGGAAAAATTAGTTAATTACTATCTTCTTCTCCCCCCTCTCCCCCTCCTTTTTTTTATTTTTTGTTCTCCAGATTTGTTAGCTAATACAATTTCTACATCCAAACCCCAAAACGGCATCACAGTTCTATTAATAATTTTATGTAAATGGCAAGTAGAAATGCACCTTGCGCGGAAAACAATTTTGCACCTCCCAGAGAGAAAAAAATGGCTTAATCCTCCTCTTTTTTTTGAATTCTAAATGATTCCCCACTTAAATTAAATACTTTGGAATGATGAAGTAGCCGGTCCAACATAGCAACGGTCATAACTTCATCACCCATCATTTCAGCCCACTCATCGAATATTTTATTGGATGTAATGATTACAGATGCCTTCTCGTAAAGCTCACTTATCAGGTTAAAATAGATTAGCTTCCTTTCTTTCTATCGGCGTATAGCCTATCTCATCGATGATAATCAGATCCGCTTTTAAGATACGGTTTACTCTAAAGCCTGCCTTACGCTGAATATCAGCCAACTTTAACAGCTTGATAAGGGATGCCACCCGCTCAAAGCATACCGTATAGCCTGCCTGTATGG
>Ga0208905_1000687_pt1 | contig 17236 bp, 19 predicted proteins | sample AntAceMetag02UKS_FD_184776 | JGI IMG/M metagenome (GOLD analysis project Ga0208905, IMG submission 184776) | Saline lake microbial communities from Ace Lake, Antarctica - Antarctic Ace Lake Metagenome 02UKS (SPAdes) (version 2) | ecosystem: Environmental > Aquatic > Non-marine Saline and... | reverse complement strand
ATCACTTTTTTATGCGTGCAAAATGGAAGAGTTTGGAAATATAGAAGATTTGAAATTTGATATTATTGAAGATAATACTTTTAAAATATTATCAAAGAAAGAAAAAAAGGAAAAAAGAGATTTAATTTTAAAAGATAAATATTTGGATTTTCATTTTAATAAATTAATAAATTTAAAGGAATTTAAGATGCCAATAAAAAATGAAATGGAATTTATTATTACTCAAATGAGTTTTAATGCTTTTACATTTATTCCATATATTTTAAAAACAGAAAAAATCATAAGTATTCATTTCTCAACTTTTAATTTATCAAAAAGCGTATTACTTGCACTTGGCGATTTTATTAATTCCGGGGCAGTAGCAAATGCTTTTATTTTAATTAATAAAATGATGAAATATGACCACCAAAATATTATTGAAATTCTAAATCATTTTAAAAAACAATTTTCATTCGATTTTAAAGAAGCAAGAAATCATAGTAAAATTAATTGTATAAAAACAGATAAAAATTATTATGTAATTGCAGGAAGTGGCAATTTTTCAAATAATGCGAACATTGAGCAGTATGTGGTTTTTAACAATGAAAAAATATATAAAAATATTATTAATTATTTTAATGAAATATAATGGCAGGTCGTAAATCAAAACCAACATCAATAAAAAAGGCTCAGGGAACTTTGCAGAAATGTAGAACTCCTGAAAAGGAAATGGAAGTCGAAAGAGTGATTAAAATTCCTTATCCACCAAAATGGTTTTCTCCTATTGGAAAAAAAATATATCAAACAACAGCTAAAGAATTGGCTGCAAATAATCTACTTCAAACAGTTGGATTACCTTTACTTATTTCTTTTTCAAATCAAATGGCACTTCATTTAGAAACAGAGGAACAATTAAGAACAAAATCACGGGTGCAGGCTTTGCGAAATGATACCGGACAAATAAAATCATTAATTGTTAATCCATATCATAAAATTTCTCAGGATGCTTTAAATTCTGCCATTAAACTTGCAAGCGAATTTGGACTTACGCCATCGGCGCAAAGTAGAATCGTTGCTCCATTTGTAAAAGGAAAAAATGATGAAGATAAAGATTTCGATTAAATGACAAATAATTCAAAATACATATACGATAAAAAAGCAGCGGACCGGGTGATAAACTGGATCGAGAAATATATTTGCCATGTTAAGGGAGAGCTTCAGGGAAAAAAAATCATTCTTGAAGATTGGCAAAAAGATGATATCATCCGGCCGCTTTTTGGATGGAAGCACAGGATCACAAAATTACGCCGATATAGAAAAATTTATGTTGAGATTCCTCGTAAAAATGCAAAATCAACTATTGCTGCAGGAATTGGTTTATACTTATTGCTTGCCGATAACGAACCGGGGGCAGAAATTTATTCCGCTGCTGCTGAACGCATTCAAGCAGGAATTGTTCACGAGGTTGCAAAGTATATGGTCAACCATGAAAAAGCTCTTAACAGCCGTGCCGAATGTTTCCGTAATTCAATTACTTGCCCTAAAACTGGTAGCTTTTATCATGCCATTTCGGCTGATGCCAGGACAAAACATGGCTTTAATGCTCATGGAATTATCTTTGATGAACTCCATACACAACCAAACCGTGAATTATATGATGTTTTAACAACCTCAGTTGGTTCACGCCGCCAACCATTAATCATTTTATTGACTACTGCGGGCTTCGATAAGCAAAGTATTTGTTTCGAAATGCATGATTATGCTGTAAAAGTTAGAGATGGTATAATTGAAGATGATACATTCCTCCCGGTAATATACACAGTTGGCAAAGAGATGGATATTTATTCAGAAGAAACTTGGAAAATTGCAAATCCCGGTTATGGCTCTATTGTAAAAAAAGCATACATAAAAGAGCAAATTAATGTTGTTAAAAATAATCCGAGCTTCGAAGATACATTCAGGCGGTTACATTTAAATCAATGGACATCGAGCGAAACGACATGGCTTTCGGATATTGATTATATGAAATGTGATCTTGGAAAAATTGATTTATCAAAATACAAGGGACGAAAATGTTATGCAGGTTTAGACCTTGCCTCCATCCGCGATTTATCAGCATTAGTTTTAATATTTCCATGGTTGGAAGGTGAGGGATTTGATGTGGTTCCGTTTTTTTGGTTACCTGAAGAAACCGCCAAAGCTCGATCTGTTTCAGTTGATGTTAATTATAACGACTGGATCAGACAAGGATTAATTGAAGCAACTCCCGGAAACGTCACAGATTATAATATCATTAAAAAGAAAATTATTGAGCTCGATGAAGATTTAGATATTCAAATGATCGGCTTCGATAAATGGAATGCCTCTCAGTTAGTTATAGATTTACAGGAAGAAGGAATTGAAACATTCGATCCTGTTTCAATGTATATGTCTGTAATTTCTGCTCCAACAAAGGAACTGGAACGATTAATCATGGAATTATTAATAAATCATGCCGGGAACCCGATTCTCAGGTGGATGATGAGTAATATTATGCTTGTCAGAGATACAAATGACAATATTCGGCCTGATAAATCCAAAAGTAAAAACAAAATTGATGGTATTGTTGCTTTAATTATAGCACTTTGTGTGTATATGACAGGTGACAGCGAGCCAGATATCAACGAAATTTATAAAAATAAAGGACTTTAACTATGAAAACAAAGAAAAAAATCAATCCTGAAGCAATAAATTTACTTACATCTCGTGGTTTTGAGAAAAAATACTTTGAAAACCTTGGTCGTGATGATTTAAAAACCAATAAAGAAGCCTACGAAGAAACCGAAAATACCTATAAAAAATATTTTGGGAAATATAAATACTCAAACTGGGATAGTTTCCGGCGTGTGAAAAATAATCGAATGAAATCACAAAAAAAATGATTTTCATTTTTCGTAAAAAACCGGAACATAAAAAATGAGAATAAAATGCAGCGGGTCCGTGATAAATAAAAACAATGACAATAAATGGCGACATGAAACGTGTCGATGTAGAACGTTTTAAATTTATAGGGATATTAGGATTATAAAAATTATTAACCTTTAAATAAAATTATTATGACAGCGAAAGAATATTATGAAATTTGTTTTCAAGATCAATTAAAACTTAATAAATTTAACAAAATCACAAAAAAAGAAATTCATACACCCGAAGATGTAATTGAATTTGCTGAAAGTTATCAAAAAAGAATGTTCAATACTAAACAAGTATTCGAATATTATAGACATTTAGTCGAAAATATATATTTTATTGAGAGATTAGATAATTATCAAAGAACACTAATTTTTAAATATGCGATAAAGGAACGGCAAAAAGCATTATTAGATATAAAAAATATAATAAAATTAAATCCAGATTTAAAATATCCTAAATTAACTAAAAATTATACAAAAGTAGATCATTGGAAAAAACACCATCATCGAAGTTATAGAGAATCAGATATGATTGTTAATTTAATTAAATTATATCAATAAATAAAACCTTCTCAAACCAACAAAACCATCCGGGACATTATGCCGTTATATAAATAAACGGCATAATGTCCCATTTATATTTAAAAATCTCATCATATTTTTGAAGTCACTTTTAATTTACAACAAATAAATTATTAAGATTTCGAAATGTGAAGTTATCAATTTTAGGTAAGGAATTAATTAATATTGAACGCCGTTCCGGTGAAGTTTCATCAATAAAAAACCCAAAGGAATGGTTATTAAAAGTTTTTGGTGGCGAGTCATTCTCAGGAATGAATGTTACACCGGATACAGCTTTAACATTTTCAGCCGTGTGGGCTTGCGTTCGTATTTTATCAAATTCCCTGGCAATGGTTCCATTAAATGTTATACAAGACATAAATGGAAACAAAACAATAGCAAAAAAACATCCTGTCCACTATCTCATTCATAAAGAGCCAAACTCAATGATGGGATCATTTACATTTAGACAATCAGCACAAGCACAAGCAGTATTAAGAGGAAATTCATACTCACTAATAAAACGCAATGGTGCAAACCGACCTATCGAATTACAACTTATTTCCGAGCCAAACGATGTCGAACCATTTATTTATCATAATCAATTATTTTACAAAATTAATGGTTATAAATTACCATTTCCGGCAAATGATGTTTTACATATCAAAGGATTAAGTTTTGATGGGATAAAAGGAAAATCAGTTCTTACCGTTGCCCGCGAAAGTATTGGAACTTCTCTTGCAATTCAAAAATATGGTGGTAATATCTTTTCATCCGGTGGTGCAAAACGAATAGCATTAACATCACCAAAAACTGTAAATGAAGATGTTCAAACTCGGTTAAAAAAATCTTGGAAAAAGAAATACGGAAATAATGATAATACTAATAATCTAAATAATATTAATGATGTTGCATTTTTAGAAGGTGGGCTTGATATAAAAGAAATAGGTATGAACCCTGAAGATGCTCAATTTGTTGCATCATCAGAACATAAAATCGAGGATGTCGCCCGGTGGTTCGGAATGGCACTTCATTTAATTCAGTCACAAAAACGACCAACTTACGCATCTGTTGAGCAACAAGCAATAGAGTTTGTTACTTATTCATTAATGCCTTGGTATCGGACTTGGGAAGAAGAAATTGATCGAAAATTATTCCGTAAAGATGAAAAACTTGATTTTTATTCAAAATTTAATCTTACTGCATTATTGCGGGGCGATGCTAAAGCCAGATCACAATTTTATAAAGACATGTTCAACATCGGCGTATTTAATCGTGATGAAATTCGTGCATTAGAAGATAAAAATAAAATTGATGGTGGTGAAACATATTATCTGCAACAAAATTTAGCACCCGCCGATAAATTAGGAGAAATTATGAACCAAAAATATGGCAAAAATGGCAACACAAATTAAAAAATCAAATATCGAATGTCGTACATTTTCTTATCCAATTGGAATTGAGAAAAGAGAAGACGACAATCCCTCTCGTAAAATTGTAGGTTATGCTGCAAAATTCAATGTATGGTCCAGTGATTTATATGGATGGTTCCGCGAAAAAATCGATCCCAAAGCTTTTAATAATTGTCTTGATCAAGATACCGTTGCTTTATTTAACCATAATAGAGATATTGTTCTTGCTCGAAATACTAAAACATTAAAGCTTTCAGTTGATGATATCGGACTTAAATATGAATTCGAAGCACCAAACACAACTGCAGGAAACGATCTAATAGAAAGCTTAAATCGTGGTGATATTAAATCATCATCATTTCAATTTACTGTTAAAAAAGTAGAATGGAGTAAAAGCGAAAAAGCAGGTATCGATGAAGATCGTACTATCCTTGAAATTGAAAATCTTATTGATGTATCTCCGGTAACATTTCCGGCATATCCTGATACAGATGCAAAAATTGCTGAGCGTAATCAACAAATTGCGCAACGTAGTTTAGATGATTATTGCAGCGAACATCGCAAAGAAGAAAATGAAAAAGATGATTTTTCATTTGATACATACGAGAAGGAATTAGAATTACATAAATTAAAATAACAAATTTAAAAAAAAATGAAAACAAGAAAAATTATTTTAGGATTATTTACTCTTTTATTAGGAGTAATCATTTGCGGACTTTTTAATGTCAATCCTTTTATAGGAATGACAGGAATTACAATGGCAATTACACCAATTGTTGGAGGTTTAAAATCCTCTAACGAATTAAGAGATGAAAAAGGTGCAATTTGGGATAAAGCTCAGGCAATTATTGCAACTGCAAAAGAGGAAAAGAGGGTTTTAACAGATGATCAAACATCAGAATATGACGGTTATCTTGAAAAAATGAAAACTCTCGGTCTCGAAATTAAACGAGCAGAAACTCATGAAAAAACTGTTATTGAAATGGCAGGTGAGCAGCAAAGAAAAAAAACGGAAAAAGGCGAACAACGTGAAATTGATAAAATTAAAAACAATTTTAATTTAGTTAAAGCGATTAGAAGTCAGTTACCGAATCAAAAACTTGAAGGTTTAGAACTTGAAATGCATCAAGAAGCCGTTAAAGAAGCCAGAGCAATGGGAAAAGAAGTTGAAGGAGTTGGAATTCCCGGTATAATTTTACATGAAAAACGTGATCAAACTGCAGGAACTACTACAGAAGGTGGATTTACAGTTCCTACAGTTCAACAAGGATTTATTGAACCTTTAAAAGCTAAAATGCAACTTGCCAGTTTAGGTGCTCAATTTTTAACAGGATTAACAAGTAAAATTGATATTCCTGCAGCTACAGCATTAACAGCAACCTGGGAAGGTGAAAAAGATGCAAATGTAGAAAAAGATTCAGTATTTTCAAAAATTTCTTTAGATCCAAAACGTTTAGGTGGTTATACCGATATTTCGAAACAGTTAATTTTCCAAAGTTCTATTGATGTTGAAAAGTTTATTAAAAATGAACTTCTTTCTGCAATTGCGATTGCAGTAGAAACAGCAGCAATAAATGGATCAGGTTCCGATCCTATACCTGAAGGAATTTTGAATACAAGCGGAATTGGATCAGTTGCTGGAGGAACAAATGGATTAGCTGCTACTTGGGGTAATATTATAAATCTTGAAAGAGAAGTTGCAGTTGATAATGCTGATATTGGAAGTTTAGGGTATTTTACAAATCCAAAAGTAAGAGCTAAATTAAAACAAACAGCATTAGATTCTGGTTCTGGATTATTTGTATGGCCAAAAGATGATAATATGCTTAATGGTTACAGAGCTGCAATATCAACTTTAGTTCCTTCCGATCTTGATAAAGGAACATCAACAGGAGTTTGTTCAGCAATCATTTTTGGAAACTTTAATGATTTGATGATTGGCCAGTTTGGTGGAATGGATCTCGTGGTTGATCCTTATACACAAGCAGGCAGTTCATTGTTAAGAATAGTGGCAAACAGTTGGTGGGATGTTGCAGTTCGTAGAGCTGTTTCATTTGCAGCAATGGCCGATGCTCTAACAACATAGAATTAAGACATCCCGTGGTGGGGTATTTTTCATAATTAATTTTAGGTTAATAATCTTTTTAGCCTCTCCTGAAAGGGAGGGGCAAAAAAAGAAAAAAAACAAAAGATGAAAACAAAAAAAGTAACATTTATCAGAAACGGAATGGGATTTGGTCTTGGTTATTTTAAGGGAGATACTGTTGAACTTCCAAAAAAACAAGCTGATGAACTTATCGAACTTAAAATTGTAGAACCTTTTAAAGGTGCCGAAATTAAGATCGATCTTCCTGATGATATTCCGGGACGTGCTGTTTTAATAAAAAATGGTGTTTGTACAATTGCCGAAATTAATAGTATTTCAGATTTAACCGAATTTAATGGTATTGGTAAAACAACCGAAAAAGAAATCCGGGAATATTTAAAATCTTAAATAAAACAAACAATGGCGTATAAAATCAAAACCGAACCGGCCACAGAACCTGTAACAGTTGCTGAATTAAAAACTCATTTAAGAGTTACAGGAAGTGATGAAGATACTATCATCACCTCTTATGGAAAAGTTGCACGGCGAGTGATCGAAAAACGCCTTAATCGTTCTTTGATAACAACAACATGGGAATTATATCTTGATTTTTTTCCTGCAAACGAAATTGAAATAAATCGTTATCCTGTAATTGCAGTTTCTGAAATTGCTTATACTGATACTGATGGAGGTGCTGATACAGTTGCATCATCTCAACTCGATAATATTCAAACTCCGGCACGTTTATATCCAACATTTGATGAAGATTGGCCAGATACAAAGGATGTTATTAATGCGGTTAAAATAACATTTACCGCAGGATATGGAACCGCAGCCTTAGTTCCTGAAGAATTTAAAGGATTAATAAAATTAATTGTTGGTCATTTATATGAAAATCGTGGTGATGAAGGGCATAAAACTCTTTCTAAAACAGTTGATATGTTAATTGATCTTTATTATCCTTATTCTGTATGAGTGATGAAATAAATATCGGAAGTCTTGACAGACTTATAAGCATTCAAAAACCAACAACATCAACAGATTCTGATGGATTACGAACAGTTGCTTGGAGTAATCATGCAACCGGATTATGGGCAAATATTTCTGATAGTGGAGCAAACGAAAAAGAAGAAGATGATCAGGAAACTGCAATAAACAAAACATTTTTTACATTACGATATGTTTCCGGTGTAACTTATAAAATGCGAATAGTTTTTAATTCATTAAATTATTACATAACTTCTATTAAAATTATTGGCAGAAATAGATGGATTATTCTTACATGCGAAAAACGAGATAATGAGTAATAATATTAAAATAGAGGGATTTAAAGAAGCTCAGCAAATTATGAAACATTTGCCGGAGAAGCTTCAAAGAAATGTTCTTTTAAAATTAATGAGGAAAGGAACAAAACCTCTTATTATGACTGCTCGTAATAATGCAAAATCAATAAGTGCTAAACTTGCAAAATCCATAGGAAATATAACTTCTAAAAATAAAAAAGTTGCAAGAATTCTGGTTGGTCCACGTGTAAAAGGAAAATATAAATACATGGGGTGGTTCGCTCATTTCGTTGAATATGGTGTGAGTGGTATTGTGGGTAAAAAAAAAGGTGGAGGATATAAACGAGAAAGTGATAATGATAATTTTATTCCATGGGTAGGAAAACTAAAAGAAGGTGAACGTTACAGAACAAATCAGCCTGCAAGGCCATTTATGCGACCTGCAATTGATTCATCAAAAAGTGCAGTTAATAATAAAACTACCGGATTATTTCAAACGCAAGTTCATAAAGAAACAGAAAAATTAACAAAAAAATATAAAATTAGAGCAGTTGGTATTTAAAGCAATATACGATATTTTGAGTAACGTTACAGCGGTTACGGATTTAATTTCTACACGAATTTATAATGTAAATTCAAATCAGGAAGCAAATTCACCTTACGTAACTGTTCAGCAAATTTCTAATATTCCAAATGTAAATAAAGATATTACAATTGGATTAAGAACTATCAGAATTCAAATTAATATTGTTTCGAGTGTCGAAAAAAATGTTAATGATATAGCAGCTTCAATTCTTGCAGCACTTCATGGAGTTGATAATGTTACTAAAGGTGGATTGAGTGTTCAATCTATTAGATACGAAAACGAAAATGATGCTTTCAGTTACGATAGCAATCATTATACAATTATACAAGATTACATCATTAGAATTAAATATTAAATAATCATGTCAAACAAAAAATCAAATACAAATTTTAGAACTGTTAAATTAATAAAAGACTGGCAGCATCCGGCAGGATCTTTAAAACTTAAAGGAACTGAGTTGACTGTCGATCGTAAACTTTTAAACGATCTATTAATTGGTGGTTTTATTGCAAAAGGCAAAGAAAAAAAAATTACAAACTCTAAAAACATATAATTATGGCAAGCTTAGGATATATTAATGGAACGCTTGAAAAAATTACCGTTGCAGGTACAATAATTAACTGTTTATCTTCATGCGGTATTTCATTTTCAAAAGCAACAAGAAAAAGTGTAAACAAAGACGATGCAGGATGGGAGAAAACACTTCCCGGAACAAAATCCTGGTCGATGAGTGCAGATATCGAATTTAAAGCAGATGCTGATTATGGCTTACCTGATTTATTTGCAGCTGCAACCGGAAATGATGATGTTGCACTTGTATTTACAACAGCGGTCAGTGGTGATAAGAAGTATTCTGGAAACGCACAAATTTCCAGTTTAGATAAAACATCTGGTTCAGAAGAAACTCCAACCTTTTCAGTAACATTCGAAGGTAATGGAGCATTAACAGAAGAAACGGAATCATAGTTCTATCCAGTTGAACCTTCTCCCTTCCTCTCCCGCTAAATTGCATCAGCAATGGGGGAGGTAAGAGAGATAAAATTTTATTATTAATTTAAAAACGGGAGATTTTAAAATGTTAAAAAAAGTAAAAATAGGAGGAAAACTTCGTCCGGTAAAATTCGGAATGAATGCATTACGGATTTACAGCGAAAAAACAAACTCAACATTATCTGATTTAATGAATATTTCAGGAATGTCAATTACAAATATGATCATGCTTGTTTTTGTTGGATTACAAGAAGGAGCCAGAAAAGAGAAACAAGAATTTGATTTTATTATTGATGATGTTTCTGATTGGCTGGATGATGATTTTGGAATTGTAAATGAGATAATGGATATATTTGTTGAAAGCTTTCCAAATATCAAAGAATCAAAAAACCTGAATGCCCCGAAAAAAGTAGGGGCGAAGAAAAAGAATTAACATTCGACAGGCTTCAAGAAATTAGCCTTGGAATGTTAGGAATGACAGTTGAAGATTATGAGTTCATTGAATTTCGGGAATTATCAAACAAGCTAAATGGATTTTATGATTTAGAACGGTACCGACAAAAAGAAGAATGGAACCGTATAAATTATATAACATATTCAATGTTATTAAATAATCCTTATGTGAAAAAATCTGACAAACCGAAAACATTTGAAAAATATTTAAATCGAGGATCTAAACAAGAAAATCAAAATCAAATAAAATCACAATCTGAATTAGATTTCTGGATTGGATAAAACAAAATAAATGGCAGGCGGAAAATCATTATCGAGTTTAAATTTCATCCTTGGAGCAGATATCAAACAGTTTCAAACAAAAATGAAACGTGCCGAAACTGGTCTCGCAAAGGTTGGAAAAAAAATGAAGTCTATTGGCAAAACAATGTCAATTGCTGTTACAGCTCCATTACTTGCAATTGGAACAGCTTCTGTTATAGCTTACGATAAACAAATTCAGGCAGTAAGCGGGCTTTCTTCTCAACTCGAAATGAATGGAAAAGACGTTGCAAAATTATTACCCGAATATAAAAAGTTTGCTTCCGAATTACAAAATGTTACAACCGTTGGTGATGAAATGTCACTCGAATTAATGCGAGTTGCTGAAGTGATGGGATCAGTAGATGCAAAGGGAGCTGCCCGCGATGCGATAGGACTTTCCAAAGCTTTAAAGGTTGACCTTAATTCAGCCATAAAAATGGTTGCACTCGCTCAGGTAGGCGAATTTACAATGTTAAATCGTTTTGTTCCTGCTTTACGATCTGCAAAAACCGAAACAGAAAAATATGCAATTGCTCAAAAGCTTTTTGCCGATGGTTTCGAAAAAGCAAAAACAGAAGCAAAAGAGGGATTAGGGCCATTAAAACAAATTGGAAATACTTTAAGTGATTTAACAGAAGATTTCGGTGAAATAATTTCCGAAGCAATTGCACCATTTATAGAAAAATTAAAAGGAGCTGTTGAATGGATGAAAGGGTTAGATGATTCAACAAAAAAAATAATTGCAATTGTTGGTGGACTTGCCGCCGCAATAGGTCCCGTATTATTAGTATTAGGATTTTTAGCAACAAATATAATTCCCGGATTAATTACTGCATTTGGAGCTTTGAAAGGAGCTTTTATTTCTTTAGCCACTACAATCATGGCAAATCCAATGGGTGCATTAATTACTTTGCTTGGATTAGCTGCAGGGGCATTTATTATATTTAGTGGACGAACAAAAGATGCTGAAGATGCGCAATGGAAATTAGGTGATGCTTTAAAAAATGTAAATAAAGAATTAGGACAACAAATCTGGAATACTCTTGTTTCTGGTTTTAAACGTGCCGGAGAAGGATTTGTCAAACTTGAAGGATCTGTTAATAATTTAAAGAAAAATATTTCTAAATTTTCAAATGAAGAACTTAAAAGTTTAGAATTATTTTTAAAAGATAAAATTTCTAATGCTTCGCGTGAAGCTGCAAATGCAACCGATGAACTTTCACGTTCAATTATTAATAATGATATTGATAATTATAATGATGCTCTAAAATCAGTTGGAAATGAATTGAAAAAATTTAAAACTGAAATCAAGAGCGTTAATGCACCCAAATCATTTATTAATTGGGATTTAACCGGTTTTAGAGAAGTAAAGGATTTAATGCCTGATGTTACTGAGGAAATTGAATTATTGAATCAAGAAATTGAAAATTTTGATACCTCAATTCCTTATATAGATAATTTTGTAGAAGCGTTAAGTAATGCCGAAATTGTGGCTAAAGAACAATTGAGTAATTTACAAAGTACATTAAAATCAGGGTTAGAAGGGCTTGCTGGAACATTTGCCGAAGGCATTGGAAATTTATTTACAGAGGATCAAGATATGGAAGGGTTTGGAAAAAATATCCTTGCTTCTATCGGTGGATTTTTAAAACAAATGGGAGAAGCATTAATTGTTTTCGCTGTTCTAATAGAATCATTTAAAACTTGGGCAATAGCTAACCCTATTGCTGCAATTGCATTGGGAGTTGCAGCAATAGTAGCTGGTCAGATTTTAATGAATTTAGCAAGTAAGGGGCCAGAAATGGCAACCGGGGGAGTTATTCCACCCGGTTTCTCAAACGATTCTTATCCTGCAATGTTATCATCAGGCGAAACGGTTATTCCTGCACCGCAAGCATTGCCATCATTTTCAAATGATTTAAATATAACAGGTCATATAGAAGCATCAGGCGAAAAACTTCTTATAATTTTAGATCGTGCCAAACGAATGAAAGGGAGGCTCGTATAATGGCAACAGCACGATATACATGTGAGTGGAAAACGTTATACGGTGATGAATATCGAATGGTTATTAATGATGCCGATTATGACTCATCAGAAAACGAACTTGAAATTGGTTTTAATACTAACGATGGTTTTAAATTAAATTATACTCCCGAAATGGAGGAACGATTTGCATATATTATAGGATCAAATGTAACTTTGCAAATTGTAATTAATTCATCAGCGCAAGAAACTTTAATTGATGATATTATTGGAGCACAAGAAGAAAGATTTGCTTTAATAATTTATAAAAAAATTAGTGCTGCATGGGAATTATTTTGGTTCGGACAAATAATAAATGATGCAATTGTAAAAGATGATCTTGCTTATCCCTACAATTTTGAAATTAAAGCATCAGATAGTTTTGGAAGATTAAAAGGAATTGATTATGATAATGCAGGAACTGTTTATTCTGGTCGTGAAACATTTATCGAACATCTTACAAAGATTTTAACAAAAGCAGGCTTCGAATCAATATTTGATACTGCTGATATTTTTCTTAAAACCGCGGTAGATTGGTACGAAGGTCAAATGTTTGTTATATCTCCGGCAGCAACTTTAGATCCGGTTGCACAATCATCTGTTTATCACGAATGCTTTATTACATTAGAAAATAATGTTGCAACTCCAATGAGTTGTTATGATGTCCTTTGGCAAATTTGCGCCAGATTTAATGCAAGAATTCTTTTATCAAATGGTATTTATCATTTTATTTCTATAAATAATTACGAAAATGCAACTTTAGAAACTCGTGATTATAATAAATTAGGAACTAATATTCCCAGAACGGGATCAATTCCTGCCGCCGAAGATTTTAAAGTTTCTGCTTATGATAGATCAGGAAAATGGAATTATTTTCCTGCATTACGACAAGTCGAAGTTCCTTATAAATATCGGGGTTCAATAAATTCAAAAAATTTATTACCTGATATAATTGAGTATATAACTTTATACACATTATCATCAGTTCCTGGAGGATCTGGCGAAAGTCTTGTTTTTTCAGGAACTATTCAGGGGATATATGTTGTTGGTGATTCAGAAGATGCAAAACTTATTCAATCAGTATTTCAAATAAAATTACGTGTTGGAATTTATTATCTTACTAATAAAAATGGATACGATGAATGGACCACAACTTCAACAGATACTTACGAAAAAAGATCTGTTAAAATTAACATACTTCCCGGGCAGAAAATTAGAGTTTTATCTTCGGTTGGATTTATAACTCCACCAATTCCTGCAAGTGGAATAGCATATTTTCAAATAGATTTTGAAAAATATGTTTATTTTTTAACAGATATTACAGCAACACTAACAGATACAACTGTAACTCGTTCAAATAAAGAGTTTCAATTAGGGGTTAATTTAGATGATCCATCTGAAGGTATATTATTATTTGGAATAATAAATACATCAAACGGAACGCTAACAGTAAAATCATCAGCAAAAATTCTTTTACCCGAATTATTAACAGGTGACGGTCCCGAAACATATAGTCTTGGAAGAGTAGTGGTTTATGCAGCCGCATCATCTTCATGGATAAACTCGGATGAAGATTGGACAATTGGTGGAACAGGTACCGGAATAAATATTAATAAATTATTGATTCAAGAAATTCTTTCCGGACAAAAATATGCAGCTCCAATTTATCGCGGAACAATTATTGGGGAAATATCCGCAGTAAATCAATTGGTTTATTACGATTATCCAAATTATGTTTATTATATAATGATGGAGGCAACCTTTAACGCGAATCTTAGAGAGTGGCAAGGAAGTTGGTTTAAAGTTTATATTAATAATATTAATCTTTTACAAAAAGAGGTTGTTGATCCAATACCTGCTTTTGGAGGCCCTTTAAGTCAAGCTCCAATTGGTATAAATCATAATAATACTATAACAGAATTAAAACGACTTCATTATATTAATAATCAATCCGGATTAACGCAAACGACAAGTATTATTTCATCAGGTGCCACAACAAGTATTCCTATTACAGATATTGGTGCCACCATTTTGTCAAAAAATGACAAAATAAAACTTATCGAAGTTGATACAAATACAACTCATACATTAACGATTAATGCCGATCAGAAATCAGGTAATACATCATTAACTATTTCCAGTTATTCATTCCCAAATGACATACAAATTGGAGCTTTAATTTTTTTATCGAATACACAAGTAAAAATTCAACAATTATACCCGGAAGTAATTAACTGGCCTGCTAAAACATCAATTCAAACAGCAAATTATACAGTCGAAAATGGTGTTACAGTAATTTATGGAAATCCTTCCGCAAGATCATTTAATATAAAATTACCTGTTTATGCTAATTCAGGTAAAAGAATAATTTTAATTATTAATATCGATGTTTCAAACACATTAACAGTAGAACGAGAAAATATTGAAGATAAAATAAACGGAGTTGCAGCTGATTTTACGCTTGCAACTGATAGTGTAACTATAATTCATAACACAGAAATCGCAACAATTGGATGGGCAACTATTTTAAAAACAACAAGAAAATAAATAAACATGAAAAAACTAATCTTAATTTTCGCAATTATCGGAATGAGCTTTGGAACATTAGCTCAGAGTTCATTAAATAAAGGAGTAACAATATTACTCGATTCACTCGATGTTTCAGCTATTGGAGCAACGGCAACTTATTATTGGCTTGCGCCAAACGGAAATTGGGCGATTGCAGCCGATTGGAGTGGAGTAACAGGATCAGGAACATGTGAAATATTACTCAGCAATGATGATGATATTACTCGAACATTCACGTATGATGCATTAGATCCGATAAGCTTTTCAGTAACCGGAGCAACCGGATCAACAGCTTATGCACGACCTTCACCTATTCTTGCTTATTTTATAATTAAAGTAACAAAATCGACATTGTCAGCCGGAAAATTAACAATCAAAATCAACATAAAATAATAAGCCATGAAAAAAATATTATTATTATTTACAATTATAATTTTCTCGCTTGCAACATTTGCCCAGGGGGTGGATCGAGAAAAAATTAATGCTTATACCATAAGTGGTTTAGATACTTCTAATTTAGTAGTTACGTATGATAGGAACCAGAGTATTTTAGGTATAAAAAATTTTACAGGAATTTTAAAATTTAGTGGGGTTGCATTTCCGAATAGCGACGGGACAGCAGGGCAAATATTAAAGACAAATGGAAGCGGTATAACAACATGGGAAACTGATGAAACAGGAACATTGCAACTTTCACAGGGATTAAGTTGGAATAGTTCAACTGATGTTTATGCTCGATTAGGTTCATTAGTTGGTATTGCAACTTCTCAGAGTGCCGGCGATGATTATTTGCCTATTCAATCAGATATGAAACGTTGTCTTTTACAAGATGATGGTACGATTAATTATTATATTGATTTTGATATACCGATAAATAAAGATGGAACTACAATAACAGTTTCAGACACAGCAGATGGAACTACTGCTAATAAATTAGTGGATAGTGGAGCAGACTTTGTAACTGATGGAATTGCAGCGGGTCAATTTGTTCACAATACGACTGATGATACTTATTCAATTATTACAGCGGTTGATGATTTGAATACTCTTGCACTTGAACGTGATATAATGGAAAGCGGAGAAGTGTACGACATAGGTACTGCCAACTTTGGCGGAACTGATGGTCAGGTTATGGTTGAAATACCAAAATTTTATTATAAACACACTTTAGTTGGAACTTTAAATTCTTGGTATATTTCAAAATACGATCTTTCAGGTTTTGAACTTCACCCTGCTTTTTGGAAAGATGGGCAGGAAGTTGATTATAGATATATGAGTGCCTTTGAAGGCTCAATGTGGGATGCCACAACTAGTGCAATGGTTGCAAAGGCTGATATTCCAACTGATATGTATGCTGCTGGCGATAAGATGTGTAGCGTGGCAGGAACTTGGGCTAAAACAAATGAAACAAGAGTAGAATATAGAACTATGTCAGCCGAAAGAGGCACTGGATTTAGGCAATTAGACTATTATATCCATAGTGCAGTTCAACTTCTTTATCTTATTGAGTATGCTGATTTTAATAGTCAAACTATGATAGGCGGAGGACGTTCTAATTTAACAGGTGGGGGATGGACAGCTGATAGCTATATCGGTTTAACAGGATTGAGTATTGGTGATGGAAATGGAACTAATTCTGTTATGTCTGGAACTTTATATAGTGTTGATGGAACTGGTTATTTAACCGATTACATGACATATCGAGGCATTGAAAACCTATTTGGTAATGTATGGAAAATGGTTGATGGTATTACATGGGATGGCACTTGGACAGGCTCAGCAGCCGCACAACCTGTATATGTAACTAATAATTCAACATATTTTGCAGATCAGGTTAGTACTAATATGCAGCACTTATGCGATGCAAGTTATATAGGATTAAATGCTGATTATATAGGCAATATCGAAAATGTTACAGGTTTTATTCCTAGTGCAGGAGGAGGAACTGCAACAGAAGAGATATGCGATTATTATTATCAATATTCAGAAGTTGGTAGAGATTATTGGCGGGTCGTTTATGCGGGCAGTGATGCGGCTGA
>Ga0208905_1000685_pt1 | contig 17244 bp, 17 predicted proteins | sample AntAceMetag02UKS_FD_184776 | JGI IMG/M metagenome (GOLD analysis project Ga0208905, IMG submission 184776) | Saline lake microbial communities from Ace Lake, Antarctica - Antarctic Ace Lake Metagenome 02UKS (SPAdes) (version 2) | ecosystem: Environmental > Aquatic > Non-marine Saline and... | reverse complement strand
CAGCAGAGCCTCGACTTTCGGACTGGCATAGGTGTAGACGCCGTTTCGGTCTACTTCCCATATCCAATCGCTGGTAGTCTCAACCAGAGAGCGAAATCGCTTTCTGCTCTCCCGCAGTTCTTCTTCTGTCTTTTTCCTATGGGCAACCTCTTCTGTTAGTTTGTCTACCCCTGTGGTTGTCCTATTTAAATTCCTGGTCATCTTATCAAATGCCCGGGCAAGCTGGCCGATTTCATCTTTTGCTTTCATGCCTATTTTGTAGTCCAGATTGCCCCCTCCGACTATCTCTGTACCTTCGTGCAGAGTTTTAATCGGTCTTGTTATTGACCTTGTTATGGCGATTGCAATAGCGGCAGCTAAAAGCGCAATAACCAAAACCGATAATAAAAGAATTCGCATACCCTGAATATACGTTCCATGAACCACTTCCTCTGCTTCCGCCAGCTCCTCCAGATGAACCGCTTTGTGTTCTCTGAGCTGTTTAACTAACGCGTCCATTGCCGGATGCAGCTCTCTGTCTTCTTTTTCCAGCAGTTCATCAATGCCCACCCCCTGTTTTTTTAGTTTACTAATCTCCATAACTGCTGAACTGAATATCCCTATTTTCTCCAGTAATTCTTGTGCTGATTTATTCTCTCGCTGCCCAATATGCCTTTCGTGTTTTAAATGCTCTTTTCCATCTTTCTCGAGTAATTCCAGGCCGACTCTCACCGCCTTTTCCTCTTCTTCCGTTCCTGATACCATATAATCTTGAAGATCATCTGTTATCTGGTTAACTGTTCCCTCCATACCCATCATCTTGATTGTACCGGGTATAATATCCTCTTTTAGCAACTCAAACTCCTGGTATATATCCCGATAGGCATTCCAGGAGAAAAGTCCGATTATCAATATAAACAGGATAATAACCGAAAATCCCGCCGTTAATTTTATGCTTAGCTTCATTTTTTAATTATAATTTTTGGTTCCACAAAAATCTTATTATTGAAATCCATTGAAACATGGATATAATTATAAAGTATAACTCCCATTTCTTTTCTTTCTTGTCTTTGCTTTTCATTGTTACTTAATCAATACATCTCCGGGCCGAACCCGCAAACCTTTATCGACCGGTACCGGATGACCGAAATATCTCCAGACCACGGCGTACGACACGCAGACAGTAACCTACTGACTTACTGTTGTTGGCCATGCTGCCGGTATTCGGCCCGACCATCCAGGCACTTGTGGAATAGAAATCACAGGTAGTAAAACTCCAACGACATTTGGAAAATAAACGGGGTCTAAGGAGGGATAACTTATCCCAAAGTTATGGATCGATACCAGTTCCCGTATATTCGGTAATCTCCAGTCGCTGGGCTTGGGGAGATCTCCCGTAGTGCCGAAATAAAAGCGGCTCACGCCTCTCACCGCCCACAATCCGGAACTATCCCGGAAGATGGCTATGTCTCTCCCGTCCCGTCGCCGTTAAAGTCGGCAGCCAGGGATATCCCCACCAGAAACAGAAGCGGTAATGCTATTACAGCCTGCACTTTCTTCATAACGCACCTCCTTAAGTTGAAGTTTTACTATTTTCTTCTCCAGGACAATCCCTGATACTCCCCGACGCTTGTTGTCAGGGTGATTCAGTGCATTAGCTAACATCAGCGCAAGCTTTTCCCAAGACCTCCATCACTTTATGTGACAAGTACATACGCTACGCTATTATAATAAAATATCACGAAATCGACCGCGGGTCAAGAAAAATCATCTGGAGCGTTGAAGGATGCAGAAATTATTTTATCTTGTCTCATAAAAAGTTTGTAAGATATTTTCTGATTTGATTTCTTGTTTTTCTGAAAGCCGCGATCTCTTCTTCTTCGGGTCCCCCGGCCGCCGCCGGATCTTCTAAATTCCAATGGATATTTTCATATTCTCCGGGGAAGAGGGGGTAGGCCTGGTGGGCCCGGGCGCAGACGGTGATGACATAATCAAACCTTACTCCTAAAAACTCGGTTATCGCTTTCGAACGCTACCCGGAAATATCAATCCCGATCTTCTCCTGTCACCGCCGGTTTAAAATGTACCAGTAAACCGGTTTAAAAGTGTACCAGTTTATCTTGATTTTATCTCATTCAAGAGAGAGAAAAAAAGATTATTTCATTCGACTGGGATTTCAGGAAGGATTTTGCGAAGGGGAATAGTTACATCTCGGGGATTGCACGAAGATAAAAACAAGAAATTAGATCTATATAGTTGCATTGCAACTGGTAATGGCTTGCACTGTTGTAAATATCGGTCTATTGGTCTAATTTCCGGAAGAAAATGATATCCTTACCTCACTTCAAGCGAAATTTCCCGGGAAATTAAAATTGATATTATCTATCTGATTTACTTTTTAGTATATACGATGATAGAAGGATGTCAAGCCTTATAATGAACAAAATCGAGGGAAGATCAAAACCCCAACGGAGTGAAAGAAAATAGTCCAGGGTGTAAGCCCTGGGTTTAAAAGAAATGGCATTCACCCGCGTCAATAAAAATGAGCCCTGAAAGGGCGACAGAAAAAACCCCTAAACATTCTGCCGCCCCGTTGGGGCTCGGGGGGGATTTTGAGAATGAATGTGGTCTTTTTTGTCCGAGGCTTACGCCTCGGGCTATTGACTATCGTCCCTTCCTCCTTCGCTCTTCGAGCTATGGCGGACAAGTCGGGACTTTTTTCCTTGGTATATTTTTGACCGGTCAGTGGTACATTTTTAAACCGACACTGACATAGTCTCCGGGACAAACTGATGTTTGATCTCATGTTCGATACCGGCCTCAGGCTGAATGAACTCACCGGAATCAATGTTGGTGATATAGCTGATAAGAGATATCTAACAATCGTAGGGAAGGGGAAGAAGAGGAGCAAGATATATCGTAAAATCCGGAATTTAAATTATCAGAGATGACCTTTCTGGGATTGTATCTTCAAAACCGGATGCCGATGCTGACCTCGGGACCGTGGATATCGGGGGCGTTCTCAAACTGGATGTAGCGATAGCGGAGTCGGAGTTCGCCACCCAGGGAGGCCAGCCCTAGGCCGCCCCGGTAATCCCCCACTCCGGTCCCGTTGATGGATGAATACCTGGCTTCGACATTTATCAGGATGGGATCGAATATAGACACCTCTCCGGCGATAAGCAGTCCATAACCGCTATAGTCCTTCCCGCTCCATATCCCGGAATAACCAGCGCCGACATCTATTGTTAGGTTAGGTATATAGAATGAAAGACAATAGTCGATATAGTATAGGTTGAGATAGTCATGCCCATTTTCCACTCTTTCACGGAACCGGGTAAAATCACCATCGATCGTTCCAAATGGGGTCCGGAACCGGGTGGAGAGTCCATACCCGTCGAGATCCCCTTTCACATCATAAAAGTAATTCAGTCCGGCTGAGATATTACAGTGACCATCCAGAGAAATATCATCCCCGGAAGAACCGGAAGAGTAAGGAGGTATCCCTACCCCGAGATTGAAGGTCGAGTACGGAGGCCAGTAGTCACCGGTCTCCCTCCTGCTGGAATCACTAACAATGGGATGATACCCCCCCGTCTTCTTCTCCTCGGGATCCTTCTTAATTTCTTCCTCAATCTGATCCAGTCTTCCTGCTGGAAGACAGGGAGAGAATGATAGCGACATCCCCGTCACCAAGACTAAAAATACCAATACTTTAAAAACTAATATTGATTTCATAATAGAACAATTAAATGATTCGCCACAAAGTACACGAGGAATAGTTAAGAAGAAATAATTCTTCTGCTTTTTTTGACGGGATAATCCTACTACGGGCTAGTTCTTCCAACAATGAAAAAGCCGAAAATTCAAATACGATGGTGGAAGGGGTGGAGGGCGATTACTAAAAAGTTGTATGAAAAATATATATCTTCTTCCTGAGAAGGATGGGAATAAGGTAGTAAAAAATCTACAGAAGATTTACGAATAGCCCTCCACCCCCTCAACCCTGGGATATGATATCTGGGGTGAATTATCGGGATGGTGGATAATCGGGAAGGGTAGGGGGGGGTAAACTGGTTCTTCCAGTTATACACGGATCACCTTGGAAATGTACTTCGCAAAAGAGCCCTTTTGCGAAGTGTTTGATATAACCTACTGGGGAAGAAGAAGAACCGGGGAGTTGGTGATTCCCAAAACAGAAAAATGACTGGAATTCGGTGGTTTTAAAGTAATTCCGAGATGGCGGGGGGTTGCTATTGTAAAGGTATTATGACCTCGTGTAGAGGATGTCAAGGGTTGGGATGGGGGGTTTGGCTGGAAGGAGTCCTTTAATAATCAAATTCTGAATTACTTATTATGTTTAGGGGGATTTTATTCGAGAGGATATGACGGCACACAACTCAAGCATTAAGATGGAAAAGGTTATCATCATCTATTGTGGTCTTTGCTTCCCAATCCTCGGGAAGAGGATCGGCGATTAACACCCAATGGCGTTTCTCATCCGTATCTTCATCTCTGAATATAGATGCCTGAATCTCTACATCGACAGTTAACTCCTTTGGGGAAAAACTTATTCCGGGCAGTAAAAAAGCCCCGGTTTTCGTCAAGAAAACCGGGGCTCCTTTTTCAACGGGGACTTATGCTTGCTTGGTCACGTTGACGGCTTGTTGGCCCTTAGGTCCGTCGGTAATTTCGAACTCTACACTATCACCCTCACTTAAGGTCTTGAAGCCGTCGCCCTGGATCGCGCTATGATGAACGAAAACGTCCTCACCGTTCTCCGGGGCTATGAATCCAAAACCCCTGCTGTCATTGAACCACTTGACTGTTCCTGTAGTCATTATGATTAACTCCTTTATAAATATATTGGGGAAATCTGTCGAGAGTCATTCTCCCGAATAAATTTCAAATTACTCCCCGGCCCGATTCAAAAAAAGGCCGCGAATGCCAGTAAAGCACTCACGACCTTTTAGTTTATATCTGCTAAAAAATGAATCAGAGCTCACACATTAAAATCATACTAGCACACCATGTTAATAAGTCAAGTAAGATCTACTTCATTAATTTTATTCGTTCCGAAAGTTTCAGATCCTTGCCATTGCTGCATCACCCCTCTTCATTATCAAAGCATCCCGAACAACTTAACGGTGAATAGATTGCTCTACCTCGTCACCGGAACATCGCCCGAAGTGCCGAAGTAAACCCTGGATATCCTTCGGATAGCCCAGAGCCCAAAGGATTCCCGAAAGATCCCACTTTCCCAGGTTCCATCGCCATCGTAGTCACCAGGAACAATGGTATCCGACGAGGATCCAAAATACACCCTTGTCACCCTCCTAATCGCCCATAGACCGGATGAACCCCGGAATATCCCAATGTCCTTTGTGGAGTCACAAAAGCGCAGGGTCACCTCGACTATTGACAGATAAGCACGGATTTGCATATTTCTGGGCAAAGTGAGAATTGCGGTGGGACCACACTAAGTTGTTTTATATCAAAGGAATAGCCCGATATTTGGTCTTAGGCTCGTTTTTTTGCAAGAAATGCCTTTGAAATCTTTTTATCAGACTTCACAGGGGGTCATCCCGACTGCCGGGAATATAGCTCTTCCCCTCACCCGCCCCCCGACAATTTTGTCGGGGGGCACCCTCTCCCCAGGGGGGAGAGGGTTTTGCTGGCCCGGCTATTTCGACCGCCCGGATAGTTTTTTACTTTACCCTTTCGCCTCCGCTCCAGTGATCGCCTTTTCTCCGCGAGCTATGGGAATAAAACTGCGAACAAGTAATTCTTCTCCCGGGGCGGGAAAATCGATGCTGGCCAAAAGGATCCCCACCATACTCCCGGTGATGTCCCTGGAGGAATCCCTGGAGACAACCCGGATTCACAGCAGCGTGGGGCTGCTTGCCAAAGGTGACGCCTTGATAGCTACCTGCCCGGTTCGGTCTCCGCACCATACAATCTCTGACGTCGCTGTGTCACAGTGGGGGGCAAGATAGCGGCCTGAAGGGGATACTATATCTTACTTTGAACCCGGGTTGAGAAACCCGGGTTTTTTTGTGGGGAAATCTAATTTGTGTAAAAATTATTACGATTGAAGACTTGATATAAATACTTGACATAAATAAATATTAATATTGGGTTAACTCATCATAATTTCGAAGCACAGTATTTTAGAATATCACAATATTAATTCGCAATACACTGCAACACAAATAGATATGCAAAACTATTATTAGATTATTTTTAGGTTCAGACTCCAAAAACATTACAAATAATCCGTAAACATCGATATTTTAGGTGTTTTCGAAGATTGACACATGTAATACCTTGTGATGCAATCACTTGCGTGATGAGTTAACCCGATAGTCATATAAATCCTGAAAAATCTGATATTTTCCTTGTAAAGAAAAAGTAAAGTAGATATTATTTTATGGTTGACTGTTTATTTCAGTAGGAGCGATGGTTTATTTATCTATGATCCGGTTTTTTGCAGAGTATCTCACCGGATCTTAATATGATAGAAAAATAAGGAGGATGAAATATGAAGAATTTGACTGTTTTGGCGGTAACGGCGATCTGTATCTGCGTCCTGGCGGTCCCGGCGGACGCGGCGGACCTGAACCCGTCCTGGGGGCCGCAGTCGGGGAGCGGGATGTACACGCTTTCGGAGGTCTATTACTACCTAACCGAGGGTACGGAAGGAAGCATTGCGGCGAGTTTCCAGGAGCCAACTTCGGGACCAGGCGGTTCGGCGATCGACCTTAAGACGGTCTATGATGATGTTGAATCCTCATTCGTCCAGTGCAGCGATCTCGAGCCGGGCCAGATAATGAAGGGCAAGAAGTTTTTCTCCACTAAAGCGGGCGCCTGGGGTGTTTTAACCGGGACCGGCGGTATTCTTGCCACCGGCCAGACGACAAGTTACCGGACCGGCGACGACGGGGATTACGAGAAGGGAGCGGCGTTCAGTTACCAGACCTCCGACCCGGCGGCAAATGGAGAGATCGTGGTGACCGACAATGTCACCGGCCTGATCTGGACGCAGGATGTTAATTGGGAGACAGCCACTGATTGGTACCACGCGGTTGACAATTGTGAAGCGCTTGACTTCGCCGGCTACACGGACTGGAGGTTACCGAACGTGACCGAATTACAGAGCATACTGGTAAGAGACGCAACACTTTACATCGGATCCAAACCGCTGATCAGCGAACCCCCGTTTGTCAATACGTTGAAGCGCTGCTACTGGTCCTCCACTTCCTACCCGGCCGACTCGTACAACAACGCGCTGTACGTGCATTTCGAATGCGGCTACGTGGGCAGCACCAATAAGCTCATCAACGAACGTGTTCGTGCCGTGCGTGGCGGCGAGTAACCGTAAATTTGACATTTTGACTTCCTCCGTCCCGCTTTTGCGGGGCGGAGGAAAAGATTTTATTATGAGCGCCAGACTCAATCACAACAGACGGAATCCCCTACCGAAAGACGGATCGGGGAGTGTTTACCCCGTGGGATGGCGTGAGCCTATCCCATCCGGGGATCTGACGACTACTCGGCGTCCTTCCCGCCCTAAGGGCATGAGAAAGCAGGGGCAGCTTACGTTTGATTTCGAGGACAGCTCTCCGCAGGCACCCGAAAACGGTCTCCCGATCGGCAATCATACCAGCCAGTTTTTTGCTAATGTCTACTTAGACCGACTGAATCAGTACGTGAAGAGGGGGTTGAAATGCCGTCATTATCTCCGTTATGCCGACGACTTCGTTCTTTTTGGCAGAGAGCGGAAAGAACTCAAAGATTGGATGGAGAAAATAGAGATTTTTGTAAAAGAGAAGCTACTCCTCGATCTTCATCCGAAAAAGATCGGCCCGGTTCCGGTGAGCAATGGGATAGATTTTCTCGGCTATATAATTCATCGGGATCATATTCTGGTTAGAAGGAGGGTCGTCAATAATCTCAAGAATAAATTAGATTGGTTCCGCGACAGGTTGATCCGGCGGGAGAAATTCTGGAGCGTATGCCTTTTCGGTTACAGGTGTCCCCGGCGGCTTAAATATGGCCTATTATGAGAAATTGCCTGTTTACAAGCAGTCGCTGGATTTCACGGTCTGGGTGGAGAAAACAGTCCGGAACTTTCCCCGCTATCACAAATATACCATCGGTAGTGAGTTGAGATACCGGAGCCGGGGGTAACGATATTGATCGCCCGGGCCAATGTCACAAAAGACAGAAGAGAGCTGCTTCTGAAGATCAGGGAGAGGCTGGAGGAATTGAAGATACTGATCCGGATCTGCAAGGAGATTGAAGTCTTCAGGAGTTTTAAATCATACGAGTACGCGGTCAGGCAAGTGGTCGAGCTCGCCCGGCAGAACAAGGGATGGATAAAGAAGAATTGAAGTAAAGGAAAGAAGTAAATTGTTATCTTAGAATTTCGATGAATTTTTTGAAGGAGCGAGGCAAGTTGTGAGAATAAAGATAATCGTGGGAAGTGTATCGGCGATGTTGATCGCCTTACTGCTGTCGGAGACTGGAATGGCCCTCGCGGCAAGCGAGGGGAATATTGACACCGTGAATAAGTGGGCCTGGGGAGAGAACGCGGGCTGGTTCAACTTTCGGCCGGAGTTTGGGGGGGCGATGGTGGAGGCAGAGGGTGTTTATGGTTATATCTGGCAGGAGAAGACCGGCTGGCTGAAACTGGCCTGCGACGAGAACCCGCCCTATGAGAATACGGTCTCCAATAATTGGGGTGTGAACAACGACGGGGCGGGCAACCTCTCCGGCTACGGGTACAGCGAGAACGCGGGCTGGCTGAACTTCAATCCCGACAGTTCGCAGGTGGTGATTGACGGTGCCGGAGACTTCTCCGGCTACGGCTGGTCGGCGTCCGCGGGTTGGGTGAACTTCAGCGGGACCGGATCGGTTAATTACAAGGTAAAGACTGACTGGAGGCAGGCAACTCCCACGCCGACGCCATCGGTTACGCCCACACCATCGGTGACGCCGTCTCCGACTGCGACACCGTCCGTCACGCCAACCCCGAGCGTGACCCCCACTCCGTCTGTGACCCCAACGCCTTCGGTTACTCCCTCTCCAACGCCGAGCGTGACCCCCACGCCTTCGGTTACGCCTTCTCCTACATCGAGCGTCACGCCGACGCCCTCGATTACTCCTTCTCCGACATCGAGCGTTACGCCCACGCCTTTGGTGACACCCTCTCCGACACCGAGCGTCACGCTGACACCTTCGGTTACGCCGTCTCCGACATCGAGCGTCACGCCGACACCTTCGGTTACGCCTTCTCCGACGCCGAGCGCTACGCCGACGCCCTCAGTTACGCCTTCTCCTACACCGAGCGTCACTCCGACACCCTCGACAACACCATCTCCGACAGCAAGCGTTACGCCAACGCCCTCGGCAACGCCTTCTCCAACCCCATCCGTTACTCCAACACCCTCGACAACACCATCAGTGACTCCATCTGTCACACCGTCTCCGACTCCGTCAGCAACTCCCAGTGTTACTCCCACGCCGACGCCCTCGGTCACGCCAACGCCGTCGGTAACTCCGACACCGTCAATAACACCTACACCGTCAATCACTCCTACGCCTTCAATTACCCCTACGCCCTCTGTTACCCCGACGCCGTCGATAACTCCGACGCCGAGTATCACTCCCACACCCTCTATTACGCCGACGCCTTCGATCACCCCAACACCGAGTGTGACTCCGACACCTTCTGTTACACCGACGTCCTCGTTAACGCCAACCCCTTCGGTTACACCTACGGCATCGGCAACGCCGACGCCCTCAGTTACACCGACACCTTCCGTTACGCCAACGCCATCCGTGACGCCGACGCCCTCGATTACTCCTTCTCCGACATCGAGCGTTACGCCCACGCCCTCGATTACTCCTTCTCCGACATCAAGCGTTACGCCCACGCCTTCGGTGACACCTACGCCATCGATTACACCAACACCTTCGATTACACCAACACCGTCTGTGACACCTACGCCATCTGTTACGCCTACTGCTTCGGTTACGCCCACGTCCTCGGTCACACCGACACCATCGGTTACACCCACGCCGTCAGTGACACCAACTCCATCCGTCACGCCGACACCGTCGGTTACGCCAACGCCGTCCGTAACGCCGACGCCCTCGGTTACATCGACGCCATCCGTTACGCCAACGCCCTCGGTTACACCGACACCTTCGGTTACACCAACGCCGTCCGTGACCCCGACGCCCTCGGTTACACCGACACCTTCGGTTACGCCAACGTCCTCGGTTACACCGACACCTTCAGTTACGCCAACGTCCTCGGTTACACCGACACCTTCAGTTACACCGACGCCGTCCGTGACGCCGACGTCCTCGGTTACGCCAACACCCGACTACTGCACTGCTCCTCTCCAGCTTGCCGATATGGAAGATATGTGGTTGGCTCAGACGCGGTCTTCAGCGGCCGACGGATGGTATTTCCAGGTAGTGAAGGCTAATCCGCTCTCAAGCGTTTACGGGGAGATCTATGACAATGCCGACAGTTTCAGTGACCAGTCGGCCTTTCCCTCCTATCCGGCAGCGCTGCGGATAACGCGGGGAAGCGAAGATGTCGATATCCGGGCGGGAGATTACCTGGAGTTGACCTATGACGGTTCGAGCCTCTTTGTTTACCCCCCGGTCCTTTCCGGAAATATCGACGTTTATTATTACATCGGCGTGGATGGAGCTACCTATAATGATCTTGAACTATGTAATCCGGCAAAATTAGTGCCGACCGCGACGCCGACCCCAACCCCCAGTGTAACACCGACACCAAGTGTGACACCGACGCCGACACCGTCAGTTACACCGACAACGACCCCATCGGTGCCGCCGTCGCCAACCCCATCAATAACGCCTACGGTAACTCCATCAGTCACACCGACTCCAACGCCATCAGTCACCCCTACACCGTCGGTTACGCTGACTCCTACACCTTTCCCCACTCCGGAGTATCTGGTTATCGCGTCGGGCGATTATACCGGTGACGGGCTGTCGGATATTGCCGTATTCCGTCAGGATAATGGGCTCTGGTCGGTCCGTGGTCTTGGCCAGACTTACTTTGGCCAACTGTATGACATCCCTACTCCCGGCGACTATGATGGCGACGGGATAACCGATGTAGCCATCTACCGGCCCGGGAACGGTCTCTGGGCAATCAAGACCGTTACCCGGTTCTACTTCGGGGGTTCCGATCACATACCGGTTCCCGGTGATTACGATGGTGATGGAACCTGCGATCCTGCCCTCTTCCGGAAGACGAGCGGACTCTGGGCGGTAAGAAATATCACCAGGGTTTGGTACGGACGCACGGATGACTATCCCGTCCCTGGCGACTACAACGATGATGGTTGGGATGATATCTCAATCTTCCGGCCAGCCAGCGGTCTCTGGGCTGTCCGGGAGGTTTCGCGGTTCTATTTAGGGAGGAGCGGAGACAGACCTGTCCCGGGTATCTATGGATGGTACAGCCACGCTTCCGGATTTGGGGCGGCTTTCGGGACCGTGGCCGGAATCTACCGTGGTTCTTCAGGACTCTGGGCAATCCGTGGCCTGACTAGGTATTATTACGGCGGGAATTTATCCGATGCGCCGGTAATAGGGGATTTTACTTCCGACGAATTGGATGATACCGTGATCTTTCGACCATCTAGCGGCCTCTGGGCGATCAGGGGAGAAACCCGGATCTACTATGGCCGTGATGGGGATAGCCCGGTTACGAGGTAGAGTAGATACCAAACCTAATCAGAGAAGGGCGGCTTCCGTTGTTCAAGGGGCCGCCTTTTTCTTATAGGGCTCAAAAGGTAAATGTAATGAAACCCAAAATCAAAAAGACCCAACTAAAACATTTCACAAGGTCAGAAGAGAACAGATTCCGAAAATCGGTAGAGAAGGGGAGTAGTATCCGGGATAAGCTGATGTTTGATCTTCTATTCGACACTGGACTAAGGCTGAGTGAACTCACCGGAATAAATGTTGGTGATATAGCAGATAAGAAATATCTAACAATCGTAGGGACGGGGAGGAAGGAGAGAACGATACCGATATGGTCTGTAAACGGGCTTAAGGAAGAAATCATAGAGTTTCTGGAATGGAAACGGGATCATGGCGAATGTATCCATCCCCGGTCACCACTCTTCTGCAGTAAAAGTAATAAGATCCGGGTTAATAAACGTATCAGTGATCGTGCTGTTCAATACCTGGTGAATCGCTATACCAAAGAAGCCGGATTAGAACGGAAATTCCATCCCCATGCCTGCCGCCACTCCTTCGGGTTCAAAATGGGAAGAAAGGGAGTACCGATCCAGGTGATCAAGAAGCTGATGGGACATTCCAAGATTGAGACGACATCTATCTATGTTGAACCACCAATGGACCAACTGGAGAATGCTCTGGATTGTATTTCGTGAAAGTGACTGGAGGATCTGGTGATTAAGGTGGAGGAGGTGGAGGGCAAACACTAAAAACTTCTGTGAAAAAAATATACCTTCTTCCTGAATATCCGGAGGTAGAGAGGTAGGTATATAAAAATTACCGGAAAGTTTACAAAGAGTGGTCAACCCCCGCAACCCTGGTAACTGATTTTAGTTGTTGTCATTTATAATGTCATTTATAATTTCTACTTTACTTATTGGCCTCGAGTTATCATACTTATTCATGGTTTTTTATCTCACTTATTGGGTGATGGGTTTTTGTTTGCCAATGGCTATTATAAGCCATTACCCCATCACCCATTAAGTGTTTTTTCACCTTCCATGAATATTTATCAATCGCTCAATTTAGGTAACAATATGGTATTATAATCAACAAAGAATATGAATAGAATGGAATTAAATAGTAATTTGTGGTTAAAGATAAAAATTGAAAGATAAAAGAAGGAGAAAGTAATGACAAGCACCATATCATCTATAAAGGCCATGGAAATCCTCGACTCCCGCGGCAATCCCACCGTTCGCGTGTTCATCGAACTCAGCAATGGATCAAGCGCGGTATCATCTGTCCCCTCCGGTGCCAGTACCGGCGAGAATGAGGCAATTGAGTTGCGTGATGGCGATCCTGGTCGTTATGCCGGCAAGGGCGTACTCCAGGCGGTATCCAATGTGAATGAGAAACTCGGCCCGGCCCTGGTTGGCATGGATCCGTATCAGCAGTCCATAATTGACCGCACCATGATTGAACTGGATGGAACCCCGAACAAATCGAATCTGGGCGCCAATGCTATCCTGGGAATCTCCATGGCTGTTGCCAGAGTAGCCGCTCTTTCGGCCGGGATTCCTCTTTATCAGTACCTGGGTGGAGCCGGAGCAAGAAGGGTCATCGTTCCTTGCATGAATATTCTCAACGGAGGGGAACACGCCGATAATAATGTAGATTTTCAAGAGTTTATGGCTGTTCCAGTGGGAGCGCCGACTTTTCATGAGGGCCTCCGTTACGTGGCGGAAACCTTTCATATTCTCAAAGGCATTCTGAAGGACCGCGGGCTGGCGACCAGTGTCGGCGATGAAGGCGGTTTTGCCCCCAACCTCGACAGCAATGAAGATGCTATCGAAACCATTATTCAAGCCATTGAGAAAGCGGGCTATAAGCCGGGCGAGGAGATTGCCATCGCCATAGATAACGCGGCCAATTCATTCGCTATCGACATGAAAGGCTCATATGACCTTAAATGGTCAGGGGCTGGTAAAATGCGGAGTAACGATCTTATCGCGCTGGCTGAAGAATGGGTAGCCAAATATCCAATTATTCTCTGGGAAGATCCCTTAGCCGAAGGGGACTGGGATGGGTTTAAAAAATTTACAGATCGACTTGGGGAAAAGATTGAAGTCGTAGGTGACGATATCTTTGTCACCAACACTCAATATATTCGTCGGGGGATAGAGGAAGGCACCGCGAATTCCGCGCTTATTAAACTGAACCAGATTGGCACTGTATCCGAAACGATTGAAGCAGTACGCATGTGCCGCGACGCGGGATGGCGCTATTTTATATCTCATCGTTCCGGGGAAACAGAAGATTCATTCCTGGCGGATTTTGCGGTTGCCATGGATGGAGGCCACCTGAAGACCGGATCCGCATCTCGAAGTGAGCGGATTGCAAAATATAATCGTTTGCTGGAGATTGAACATGAGCTTGGAGAAGCAGCTCTGTATTATTGGAAGTAACTATTCTCATAACAATCCTTTAGAGGTTCAATTAGAGGGTTAAAACCGGCCTTCTAAGAGTTAAGTTAAATGTCAAGCTGATGTTTGATCTTTTGTTCGACACCGGACTCAGGTTGAGTGAACTCACCGGAATAAATGTTGGTGATATAGCAGATAAGAAATATCTGACCATCGTAGGGAAGGGGAGGAAGGAAAAAACGATTCCGATATGGTCTGTAAACGGGCTTAAGGAAGAAATCATAGAGTTCCTAGTAAAAGCGCAGGGTAAAACCTCGACTATTGATAGATAAGCACGGATTTGCATATTCCTGGGCAAAGTGAGAATTGCGGTGGGACCACACTAAGTTGTTTTATATCAAAGGAATAGCCCGATATTTGGTCTTAGGCTCGTTTTTTTGGTGCAAGAAATGCCTCTGAAATCTTTTTATTAGACTTCACAGGGGGTCATCCCGACCGCAGGGAATATAGCTCTTCCCCTCACCCACCCCCCGACAATTTTGTCGGGGGGCACCCTCTCCCCAGGGGGGAGAGGGTTTTGCTGGCCCGGCTATTTCGATCGCCCGAATAGTTTTTTACTTTACCCTTTCGCCTCCGCTCCAGTGATCGCCTTTTCTCCGCGAGCTATGGGAATAAAACTGCGAACAAGTAATTCTTCTCCCGGGGAGAGTAAAATAAAAATCCACGATTTTTTGTTTTATGTGGAATAAAACACGGACTTCTCCGACTGTTATATAGAAGGATGAATATCTTAAATGGGTCTGTGGTTTCGCTAACGCTCAGGGGGTAAACCATGTATCAGTGCGTTCCCGTTTTTCTATAAAAAAATGTTTGTATTTAATTCGGTATTGCATATAATACCACTATGGAAATGAAAAAGATAGAAGTGGTAATTGATACAAATGTATTTATAACTTCATTAAAGTCAAAAAATGGAGCATCATTTAAGCTCTTATTTGAAGTTTCCAAGGAACAATTTGAGCTGAATATTTCTCCAGCCCTTATATTTGAGTATGAAGATGTAGCAAAAAGGAAATCGACAAAGTTAGCATTAAGTAATTCCCAGATTGATTCTATCTTAGATATGATCTGTAAATCGTCAAATAAATGCCAAATATTTTATCTTTGGCGACCATTTTTAAAAGACCCAAAAGATGATTTTATTTTAGAACTGGCAATTGAATCACAGAGTGAGTTTATAATAACTTATAATGTGAATGATTTTAAGGGAGTTGATAAATTTGGGATAAAAGTTGCTACACCGAAAGATTTTTTAAAAATGATAGGAGAAATATAAAATGAGCACTTTAAGTTTAAGGTTGCCCGATTCTCTTCATAATAAGATAAAAGAGTTCTCCAGAGAAGAAGGCATATCAATCAATCAATTTATAGCCAGTGCCGCTTCAGAGAAAATGTCTGCTTTTGCGACAGTTGATTATTTGGAGATACGCGCGAAAAGAGCAGATAAGAAGGAATTTGAGGAAGCACTCTCTCAAATACCAGATATTGAACCTGAAGAATATGACAGATTATAAAAGCTATTTTTACGGAGTAAAAATAAGGGGGATTTTAAGATGCTGGCCAAGGTATTTTCCGCGGGGCTGATGGGGATCGATGCTTATCCGATCGAGATTGAGGTGGATGTGAGCAGTGGGCTTCCCAAGGAGGTGGTGGTCGGCCTTCCCGACGCGGCGGTCAAGGAGAGTAAGGACCGGGTCCACGCGGCGATTAACAACTCCGGGTTCAAGTATCCCAATGACAAGATCACTATTAATCTGGCGCCGGCAGATATCAAAAAAGAGGGGCCGAGTTTTGATCTTCCGATTGCCCTGGGGGTACTGGTGGCCAGTGAAGAGATGTCGCCGGGGAGTTTTGAACCGCATATTATTATCGGGGAGCTGGCGCTCAATGGCCATATCCGGCCGGTTAAGGGGGTGCTCTCGATCGCCCTGGCGGCCCGGAAGTGGGGGGTAAAGTCGCTGCTGGTTCCGGTCGATAATGCCCGGGAGGCGGCGATTGTCCGGGATATTGAGGTCCGGGCGGTTAAGAATCTGCTGGAAGTGGTCAAGTATTTAAACGGCGAGATAAATATCGAGCCGATCCGGTTGGATATGAAAGAGATTTTCCATGATTCCAGCAATTATGATCTTGATTTTGCGGATGTGAAGGGTCAGCAGGATGTGAAACGCGCGATTGAAGTAGCGGTTGCCGGGGGACATAACCTGATCATGATCGGCCCGCCCGGAGCGGGGAAATCAATGCTGGCGAAACGTATCCCCACCATACTCCCGGTGATGTCCCTGGAGGAATCCCTGGAGACAACCCGGATTCACAGCAGCGTGGGGTTGCTTGCCAAAGGTGACGCCTTGATAGCTACCCGCCCGGTCCGGAGTCCACACCATACGATCTCTGATATAGCTTTGATCGGCGGAGGGGCGAAGATCAGGCCGGGGGAGGTCAGTCTGGCCCATAACGGGGTTCTTTTTCTGGATGAACTCCCCGAGTTTCATCGGAATGTTCTCGAAGTCCTCCGGCAGCCATTGGAGGACGGGGAGGTGACTATATCGCGAGCCAGCGGATCATTAACTTTTCCCTCGCGTTTCATGCTGGTGGCGGCGATGAACCCGTGCCCATGCGGATTTTATACCGATCCCAAACGGGAGTGCCGGTGCCTGCCGGGACAGATCCGGAAATATATGGCCAAGATATCCGGCCCGCTCCTGGACCGGATCGATATCCATATTGAGGTGGGGTCGGTTGATTACCAGGAAATGTCAAGGGGGGTGGATGGTGAACCTTCGAGTTCAATCCGCGCCCGGGTGGGCGCGGCCCGCGCGATCCAGCAGGAGAGATACCGGGAGTATGGAATATACTGTAACGCGGATATGGGGGCCCGTCAGCTCAGGAGTTCCTGCCGCCTCTCCAGAGAGGCGCTGGAGGTTCTGGAGATGGCGATGAATGATATGGGTTTATCGGCCCGGGCGTATGATCGGATTCTCAAGGTCTCCCGTACTATTGCCGACCTGGAAGGGGAGATGGATATTCTCTCTCCGCATGTCTCGGA
>Ga0208905_1000682_pt1 | contig 17262 bp, 9 predicted proteins | sample AntAceMetag02UKS_FD_184776 | JGI IMG/M metagenome (GOLD analysis project Ga0208905, IMG submission 184776) | Saline lake microbial communities from Ace Lake, Antarctica - Antarctic Ace Lake Metagenome 02UKS (SPAdes) (version 2) | ecosystem: Environmental > Aquatic > Non-marine Saline and Alkaline... | reverse complement strand
TGGGTAATTGGTCATTTTTTAGGTCAATTAAAAATTAGAAATTAGGTCAATTTAACGTATAACCTGTTTGGCTCTGACTTGTCCAGGTTAGGTGTCAGTCAGTTTTCCTGCTGGGTCAGGATTTCTGTAATTAGTGTCTGTTTATAAAGTAAGTGTTTAGTTCAGAATGTTCGAGTTCGAGGCTTGCGCAGTCTTGAAAATCAGGAGTTTATTTTTGTAAATGACTTATTTGAAAGACAAGCATAACGAAGAAATCGGACATTATGAACAAACACTAATTAAATAACCGTGGTGTTTTGTAGTAAATATATGGTTTATAAGGTTTGTTAAACGAACAGATAAGGAAAATTTCATGAGAGCCGTTACTGTATTTTTCTATTGCTCCAAGGTCAAAATCATAAGAATATCCTATCTTTATATTTGGGGTTATATTTATCCCTAACAAGCCAATAACAGATTCGCTTAACCTGTATGATAGTCCTGCACGAAATTTTTGTGCAAAAATCACATTTGTATTTATCTCATAATGAGTAATAACTTTATTGCTTTTTATATAAAAAGATGGAATTATATTTACTTTGTTATTCATCTCAATATTATAATCTGCATAAAAATAATAATGACGGGGGATTTTAATAAAAGATGCATTTTTGTTTGACTTTGTTATATGTGTAGAAGATAATCCCAAGGTAAACTTTTGATTGGTAAATGTCAATCCAAAATCCAGTTCAGGTTCTATTTCATTTTCTATGTCATATATTCCGTTTGGGTCTGTTACGTCTTTATTTTCGTATATATATTTTGTTCCATCAAGAGATTTATTAATAGCTCCAAGTCCAATACCTGCTGATATAAATGATTTTTCCGAGACCTGTTTTTGGTAAGAATACATTAGTTTGGGGCTTATAGATTTTTCATAACCCAATTTATCGTTTATTATTGATAATCCAATACCTCCGATTTTTTTTAAATATATGTCAAGTTCAAATATTTGAGTAGCCGGAGCTGTTTCAAAGCCAACCCATTGCTGTCGTGCAAGTATTAAAGCATTTATTGTTGTCTTATTGGTTCCTGCAAAAGCAGGATTATACCACAATTTGCTAAACATAAAATTGCTTATCTGAACATCATTTTGAGAAAAGACATCAAACCTTAATAATGCACTAAAAACAATTAATATTAGTAATATTTTTTTCATTATATTGTTAAATTACTAAATTTTAAATCTTACTTATTTTTCAACAATTTTTTTGCTTTATATACTGATATTTTTTCACCTTGTTTAAATGCTATAACAAAAGAATCAAATCCTAATTTTTTTAGTCGTTCTACCATTTTAATAGCAGATTCATATTTGTCAAACAAACCAAATGTATATCTGTAATATCCGTCTTTATATTTTTTATATTCAACTTTAAATTCAGGGATATTTTCCTCAATTTTTTTATATTTGTTTTGGTTAAGAATTTTTTTAGATGCAAAAATTTGAACTCTGAAACTTATATCTCCTGCTATTACTTTGTTTTGAACATTACTAGTTTTTTTAATCTCTTTATTTAAAGCTTTTTCCATATCTCTGTGCATATTTTTTATATCTTTATATTTCACATGATTATATTTTGAATCAAGTTCATCAACATTAACAATATTAAAACTTGTTCTTCTGTTTAACTGATGCTCTTCTTCTGTTTTGGCATCTGCTATTAAAAGTTTTGATTCTCCACATCCTTTAGATGCTAATCTGTTTGGTTCAATATTTTTTTTGATTAAATAATTTACTACTGACTGTGCTCTGTTTTTAGATAATTCCAAATTAAACTCATCACCGGAACGTTCGTCAGTATGAGAATTAATTAAAATTTTAATTTTAGGATTTTCATTTAAGATATTAACAAGTTTATCTAATTCAATTTTTGAAGTATCTCTCAAATCCCATTTGCCATAGTCATAATAAATATTATGTATTTTAATTTCTTCTTTAACAATTTTAATCAATGCAAAGTTTAAATTTAATTGTAAATCAAGGTCATATCCTGATTTTTTTGAAAAGTTCTTGTTATTTCTTACTCCTGTTGTAGAAAAGGACTTTGAATCGCCTAAATAATCTTGTTTACGAACACTGACAACATAATCAATATTCTGTTTTAAAGATTCAAATAAATAATATCCTGTTAAATTACTTAATGTAGAATCAATAGAGCCATCATTTCCTGTTAATGTTACAATTGCTTCGTCTATTGGCTCTTTACTATCCCTGTTAGTTACTATACCTGAAGCATTTATATGTATTGGTATTGGTATTAAGTTGAAAGAATATATATCATCATCACCTTTTCCTCCATATCTGTTTGAGCAGAACAATCCTGAGTCCTGTCCCAAAAATATTATTCCAAAATCATCTGAACTTGAATTAAACGGTTGTTTTAAATTTTTGGGTTCTGAAAAAGAATCATTTTCAATTTTTGAATAAAACAGGTCTAAGCCACCAAAGCCAATATGTCCGTCTGATGAGAAATACAACAAAGTATCTCCTGAAATATAAGGAAACATCTCGTCTTCCTGTGTATTTATTTTATCTCCCAAATTTACTGGCGTACTCCACTGGTTATTATTTTTTTTTATCATCCAGATATCTTTCCCGCCAAATCCATTTGGCATATCAGACACAAAATACATTGTCCTGCTATCTGATGTAATAGCAGGATGTCCTATGCTAAATTTATTACTGTTGTATTCAAAAATTTTTGGCTCACTCCATTCATCTTGTTTTTCGTCAAACGAAGAACAATATATATTGCAATTTGCCTTTTTGCCTTTAAATCCGTTGCATTGCATAAAGTAAGCAGTATTTGTTTTTTCGTCATAACATAAAGTGCCGTCGTTAAATCTGGAATTTATTCCTCCTTTGGATTTTAATGGCTGTTTCCACCTTAAAGCCCCTGTATTATATTTTGATTCATAAAAATCTGAAAAATTCTGTCCTGTCCATGAATAATATTTCTTATCATTTTTATCAAATCTTGAAGATGCAAATATTATTCTGTTTTGGACATAAGCAACACTAAAATCACTATACTCTGAATTTATTTCTTCTGCATTATTTACTGAATATAAATTTTTTTCTTTTTGGGTTTCCAAAGCAAGTTCACATGATTTAATTTTTAATTGAGCATTTTTATTATCAGGCACTTTATTAAGATACTTTTTAAAATACATTTTTGCCTCATTATATTCCCCGCTTATTAACAACATATTAGCATAATTATAATAAGCCACTGAATCGGTGTATCCATTTCCTATTGACTTTTCATACCAGATTTTAGCTTTTTCATAATCATTACTAAAGTCAAAACATTCTGCTATCTTAAAATCAATATACTGGATAATAGTGCTGTCAGATATTCCTTTTCCCAAAGCTTTTTGGTATAATATTGCCGAATCATAATAATTTTTTCTCTTAAAGGCAGTATCAGCTTTCTGAATAAGCATAGGTTGCCCAAGTAATAAATTACTTATAAAGATTAAAATCACTATTAATTCTGCTTTTCTCATCTGTTTTATATTTTCAGCAAGATTTTAACAAGAGCAAAGTTTAAAGTTCCAAGTTCAAAGCACATAATTAATAACTCATAATTCATAATTATCTTCTAATCACTGTTACTGAACCTGTCAATTTTTTCGTTTTATTTTTTATATCACCCATAGAAATGATATAAAAATATGTTCCTGGTGAGACATATTCTCCTTTATATTTTCCGTCCCAGCCGTCCATACCTTGATATAATGTCTGTCCCCATCGGTTTAATATAATCAAATCCCAGTTTTTCATAAAAATATCATTTATGCCGTCTCCATCAGGAGTAAAGGCATTTGGAATTTTAATCATCTCAATAATATTAATTATTTTATATGTAGTATCAAGGCAACCGTCAGAACTTGTAACTACTAACATTGTTTGATAATCTCCAACATACTGGTAGTTATGATATGAGTTCTGTTCAGTAGATGTTGCGTTGTCTCCAAAGTCCCAATACCAGACAACATTTGACCCTAAACTTGAATCAATAAATAAAATAATATCATTTACATAAACATTGTTTTTATCAGTATAAAAATTAGCTACAGGATTTGGATAAACAGTCAGATTTATCGGCTTTATATAATTTGCCTGACATCCATTTTGAAAAATAACAGACAAATCAATATTATAAATGCCGGAATTATAAAAATAATGTATAGGATTTTTGTCGTTATCAAGAGATGTTCCATCATTAAAATCCCATTCCCAAGTGCTGGCAGGAGAAGTTACAGTAGAATCAATAATAATAAATTCAACAATAAGAGGAGAGCAAGCCGCTGTGTCTGACAATATAAAATCAATATTAGGAAAAGTAAAGACAGTTAAAAAGTTTGGTTTGGTCAATGAATACACACAGCTATCTATTGTTATTGTTAATGTTACATAATAGATTCCTGATGAATCGTAAAGATGTAAAGGATGCTGTAAAGTGCTTGTAGCTCCGTCTCCAAAATCCCAAAGCCATGAATCAATATTTGATGAAGCATTTGATAAATCGACAAACTGGAAAGAAGAAGGGAAACAGGATAAAGTATCACTTACAGTAAAATCAACTGTTCCTGATATTAAAGAAATTGGTTGCTGAGCAAGAATTTGCACCTGACATCCTGTAGAATCTTCTATTACTAAAGCAGGAAGATAAATTCCTCCTTGTGTATAAGTATAAACCACAGTATCACCAACTATAGTATCGCCATTTATAGTATCACCCGTAGTAATAGAGCCGCCGTCACCAAATACCCAGTAATATATTTCTGTATTTTGTGCATTTGCAATAAATGTTACATCTAACGGAGCACATCCTGCTTTAGGAAAAAAATCAAATATTCCGCTGGGTCCATTAACAAAAACATAATCAGGTCTTATAAGAGTGTCTATACATCCATAAATATTGGTAGTAATTAAAGTTATACTATAAGAACCTGCATTTTGAAATACATGTTGCGGATCAGAAAATGCCGATGTATTACTTCCTCCACTGGCAGTGTCGCCAAAATTCCATAACCAGCTGCTTATATCAGCAGTTGAAGAATCAGTAAATGTTGTAAATAATGGCGGGCAATCAGCAAAAGCAGTATCTGCACCAAAATTTGCAACTGGCCGTGAAATAGTAATTTGTTTTACAATAGTACTGTCACATCCGTTTGTGTCAGTAGCAGTAAGAGACACATCAAATACAACACTAGTATCTGTAATATAAAGGTGTAAAGGATTTACAGATGTATCAACAGGACTGGCATCACCAAAATCCCATATATATGTTAAGCCGCCACCTGTTGAATTATTGGTAAAGGCAACAGAATCATAAAAACATAAAATTGTATCACTTGTAAAATCAGTATAAGGGTAAGTAGGATTAATATAATTAATTTTTGTTAAAGTGCTATCACATCCTTTTGTATCAAGGACTGTAAGCTTAACAGTATAATTGCCTCGTATTTGATAAGTATGTATGATTGTATCATTAGTAAAATTAGTATCAACAGGGCTTGTGTCGCCAAAATCCCAAATCCACATGATTAAACTTGCAGGAGCAACAGCAGTAGTTAAAGACGGGTCAAATGTAACAGTAAGAGGAACACAACCGTAAGTTGTATCAGCAGTAAATACCGGTGAAGGTAACGCATGAACGCTAATACTGTTTGGCTTTAACAAACTATCTTTACATCCAAGTGTATCAGTAACAATCATTTGAACAGAAAAGACCCCGGAACTATCATAATAATGTGTAGGATTTGGATAATCGCCGTCAATTATTATGCCGTCGCCAAAGTTCCACATCCAGTTTACGAGAGTATCATTAGCATAAGAAGTATCAATGAAAGTTATGCCGCCATATTGACAACCCTGAATACTATCTTGGGAAAATCCGGGTATAATATCAGAAATTTTTATAAAATTTGTTTTTGTCAAAGAATCTATACATCCATTGCTATTAGTAGCAATTAATTTCACGTCATAAAATCCCGGGTTTTGATATATATGTAATATTGTATCCTGAGTAATAGTGTCAACAGGACTTCCGTCCCCAAAATCCATAAAAGATGTATCTGCACCTTGTGATAAATTAAAAAACATAACTGTATCAGGATATACGCAACTTATCTCCGGGTCTGCACCAAACATAGGATTAGGAGGAAGAATATAAATATAATCTATTTTAGTCAAAGAATCTTCACAACCATTAAATGCTGATATTAGTGTAACAGAAAAATATCCTGTGTCTGAATAGGTATAAAGAGGATTTTGTGATGTGTCTATACCGCCATCGCCAAAATACCAAAACCATGAATTAACAGAGCCGGTTGATGAATCGGAAAATTGTATAGGAACTCCATGACAAACCAGTGTATCATCAGTTGCAAAATCAGTAACAGGCGGTGTTCCTGCCCTGACAAATTTAACAGTATCATCTGTACATCCTTCACTGTCTATAATAGTAAGAGTAACAGGATATACTCCTGTATTATTATAAATATGGCCGGGGTTTTGATTATTATCAACAGGACTTGCATCGCCAAAATCCCATGCCCAGCTTACTATAGCATTATTTGATGTGCTTGAGTCAGCAAAATTAATAGTTAAAGGGATACATCCTTGTGTAACGTCAGAGCTAAAATCAGCTATAGGAGGTATTATCTTAATAAAATTTTGTTTTATCAAAGTATCTGTGCAGCCATTAAAGTCCGTTACTATAAGAGAAACATCAAAACTATTCACAGTTAAATAAATGTTTGACGGATTTTGAAGTATGCTTGTATCACTATCCCCAAAGTCCCATTGCCAGCTTGCAGCTCCAAAAGTATTATCAGTAAAGGTTACTGTAAAAGGAGCACTGCATCCAATACTGTCATCAACAGTAAAATCCACAACAGGTAAAGGATAAACTGTAATAAAATTAACAAAAGAGACCGTATCATAACAGTCCATAGTATCTTTTGAAATTAATGTTATAGTATAATTGCCGGAAGTTAAATATGTATGAAAAGGATTTTGCAAAGTGTCAACAGGACTTGCATCACCAAAATCCCATTGCCACCCCACTGATCCTGGGGACATATCAGTAAAGTTAACTGTCAGAGGCACACATCCGGAACTGATATCAGCACTAAAATCAGCTTGAAATATATTAATATTTATATAACTATTTTGAACAACAGTATCAGAACATCCATTTGGACTGGTTACTATCAGGGTAATATCAAAAATTCCTGATGAGATATAATTATGAGAAGGGTTTTGTTGTGCAGAAGTATCTCCGTCGCCAAAGTCCCAGTAATAAGATAGCCCAGCTGCTGGCGTAGAAGTGCTTGTAAAATCAACATTTAGAGGTGGTTCGCAAGATTGATGTTGAGAACTAATAAATGATGCTGTTGGCTGTGGGTCAACGCTAATATAATTATTTACTATTTTTTGGTTTGAACAGCCGTGTGCATCTGTTATTGATAAAGAAACCTGAAATGTGCCGGAATTATTGTAAATATAAACAGGATTTTGTGTTATATCACTACCACCGTCACCAAAGTTCCATAATCTGTTTGTTATTAATATATCAGCAGAGGATAAATCAGTAAAGTTAACAGTTAAAGGAGTGCATCCAAACAAAGGATCTGCTGAGAAGTTACTTACAGGAGATACATAAATTTTTATATAATCTGTTTTTATCTTTGTATCACTACCAAAACTATTAGTTGCTGTTAATGTAACTGTATAAAACCCTGAAGAAAAATAAACTATAGCAGGATTTTCTTCTGTTGAAGTTACGCTATTACCAAAATCCCATTGCCAAGAGTCAGGATTGTTTGTTGATAAATCAGTAAAATGCACTACCAATACATCACAGCCAGAAGTTATATCTGCTGAAAAGTCAGCAACAGGTGCCTGAGCATAAGAAAATTTTATAAATAACAGGAAACAAAAAAATAGCAGAATAAAATTGTATTTTTTCATTATAAATTATTTAAGAATTTAGTTTGAGAATAAAAAATAAAATGTCAAAGATACAAAAAATAATTGTTTTTCCAAAAATTTTTTTTAATTTTATTCTTAATGGCTTATAATTATCTACAAAGAAATAAAAAATACGATTCAAAAATTTATAGTATATATTTATTTATTAACATTTTATTGTTAATAACGGCAATTTGTCTAAAAACTTAATTTTTTATAACTTTTCCAAAAAAAAAGTAATTAGTTAAATATCTGCTTTACAGCATTTTACATTTTCCTATATCAGCAAAACAACTAATCTAAAAAGTATTGAAACTGCACAAAAAAATCAAAAATCACAAAAAAATCAAAAATCGTTAATCAGTGTTCTATATTCAAAAAAGATAAATGAAAAGACCAGAAGATAACAAAACCTATACATAATGTGGGTTTAGTGCTAAAAAGAAAGATTATGCAAGTAAATAAAATTAGTAGTACATTGAAAGTGAAGTGCGATAAAATCCCGCACTACTTCATAGCTTAACCGATATTAATATCTTGTCCGTTTTCAGTCGCATAGTAATTTAATGCTGATTTTTAGTTCCTATATGAAAAAATGTCAGAAAATCTATAATCTTATTATAAGGGGAGTTCTAATAATTACTTTTTATTACAAGTGGCTGCAAAATATCATTATTTCGTTATCGGGCAAAATCTTTCCTCACCATAGCTATGGCTATGCCTGCGGAATATTTTACCCTCCGCCTCATACTGATATTTTTCGCTCACTTTCATATACAAAACCAATTATTAGAACTCCCCATAAATTAGATTTTTTTATTTTGTCTGTATATAATAAATTTATTTTATGTAAATTTGTAAAAAATATTATTTTGGATTATATGTAAGTAAGAACATTTTGATTTATATTACAAAAAGCGATGAAAAGTAAGATATTTATAATTTTTATATTCTTCTTTATATGTTTTGAATCATTTTCACAGGATACATTATTACTTTTAAATGGCAAAGTATTAAATGGAAAAATATTTGCTATGGACGATGAGACCATTTATTTTAATACTTTTGGAAAGAAAAAACTTAATGTTATTGATAGAGACGAAATTTTTTCAGTTAAACGTAAAAATGGTTTTAATTTGATGTATTATAAGCAAGATACTGCTATAGGAAATGATTTTACAGTTGGCCAGATGAGAAAATATATATTAGGCGAACAACAAGCTATGAAATTTTATAAATCTCCTTTATCAACAACAGGTGGCATAGTAAGCGGTATAGCAGGAATTGTATTTTTAGATTTTTGGGGATTACCTGTTCCTGCTTTATATACAATTATTGTTAGCTCAAAAAAACCTAAAATCAAAAAAAAATATTTAATTAATACAGATTTGATTAATAATCAATATTTTGTTAATGGCTATCAGTCCTATGCTAAACATAAAAAAGCAAAAAATGCAATAAAAGGAGGCATTATAGGACTAGCTGCCAGTGTAGGAGCAATGATGATATTTCAAAAATAAAATTAGATTATTATAAAGAAATGCCTAAAAATACTTAAAATTATTAAATTATTTGCTTACGCTCATGATGAAATCGTTCTGACTTGTCGGAATTGTTAAATTATTAAATGGCTATATGGTAATTCGTTTGAGGTTTAATTTAATCAATTAAACATTAAGGTTTGGTTAATATATTATTATAAAATGAAGCATCCATAACCAAAGAGAATTAATGTTTTAAATTAAATTTTGACACATCCTGTACATTTTATTACAGGACAGGCGTCGGTCAGGCGCCCGACTGAAGGGAAATATCCACCTAATGCGGATATTTTGCCAGAAGCGGGAATTTTACCATAGGAAAAATTATTTCACGGGATAAACTAATTACAAAAATATAGATAAACAAATGAAATCTAATGGAGATAATTTTATATCAAGAGGATGTTTTATAAATCAAGACACAAAAAATCCTATTTCTAAACATATATATAACAAACTTAAAGTTAATGACTGGCTAAAAGATATAGAACTGCCTAAAAATCAAAAAACATTTAATTTTGTTGAGGTAAGATTTAAACATAACAGGAAAAAAATTTATAAAAATATTAATGACATAAAACTTCGTGTTGGAGATACAGTAGCCGTTGAAATATCTCCGGGCCATGATATTGGTATTGTATCAATGATGGGTGAGCTTGTCAGAATTAAGATGAAAAAACTAAATATCAATCCTGCTTCTGAAGAAATAAAAAAAATATACAGAAAGACAAGACCTTCTGATATTGAAAAATGGAGTTCTGTTATTAATCTTGAAGAGCCAACAATGTTTAAAGCAAGAAAAATTACAGAAGACCTTAATCTTAAAATGAAAATTGATGATGTTGAATATCAGGCAGATAAGACAAAAGCTATTTTTTATTACACTTCTGATGAACGAATAGATTTTAGGGAGTTAGTAAGAGTATTATCTGAAACTTTTATGGTCCGTGTAGAAATGAGACAAATAGGAGCTCGTCAGGAAACAAATCAACTTGGAGGTATTGGCTCATGCGGAAGGGAATTATGTTGTTCAACATGGCTCACAGATTTTAAATCAGTATCAATAAATACTGCCCGTTGTCAACAACTTTCTCTAAATCCACAAAAACTGACAGGCCAATGTGGTAAACTTAAATGCTGTATGAATTATGAATATAAATGCTACTTAGATACAATGAAAGATTTTCCTAAAGCAGATACAATCTTAAAAACAAAAAAAGGTGAAGCTAGTATTAAAAAAACAGATATCTTAAAAAGAAAAATGTGGCTCGCTTATACTGATGATACTTCTAATCTTATACCTATTTATATTGATAAAATAAAAAATATTATAGAACTTAATTCCAAAGGAATAAAACCCGACGATTTAGAAGCTTTTGCAGAAAAAGAAGAACCTGAAATTACTTTTGAAATATTATAAAAATTTATATTTTCGATAAATAAAAAATCAAAAGATGTATATTAAAATTTTTAAAACAAAATATATATTCCTACTTTCTTTTTTGATATTATTGTCCTCATGCGATAATAAAATGATATATGAAAAAAACAAAAAAATTAATAAAGGTGTTTGGAATCAAAAAGACATTGTAAAATTTAATGTGGAAATATCTGATACAATTTCGTTACATAACTTTTATATAAATATAAGAAATTCAGGGAATTATACGTATAGTAATATTTTTTTATTTATAAACACAATATTTCCTGATGGTAAAAAAGTAAGAGATACTGTTGAATGTATGCTTGCCAATCCTGATGGCCAATGGTTGGGGAAAGGATTAAGCGATATAAAATATAATAGAATATTACTGAAAAAAGGAATAAAGTTTCTTCAAAAAGGTAATTATTCTTTTGAATTTGAACAAGGAATGAGAAAAGAAAATCTCTTGGGAATTGTTGATATAGGTATTAGAATTGAGAGCGAGTGAGTGTGTAGGTGGGTGAGAGAATGAATACCGCCGATGTCAAAGATAGAAGTTTTTAAAGTTAAAATAAATTACAAAAAAGGTTTATACTATGTATTATCTATCTAAGGCAAACAATTTAACAATTATTTTTTTGTGAATATCAACTTATAAGCATAATATCAAAAGAATTACATAAAAAACATGACAAAAAAAGGGGAAATAAAAAATAATCACAAAAGAATTGTTAGAAATATATGGTTTCTTTATTTTTTTGGATTTGGTTTATTAATTCTATTATTTGTTTTAATATCAATGGGTTGGTTGGGATTTATGCCTTCATTTGAAGAATTAGAAAATCCAAAATCCAACCTTGCTTCTGAGGTTTATTCTGCCGATAGTGTGCTATTAGGTAATTATTATATAGAAAACCGTTCCAATATACATTATGACGAGTTATCTCCTAATGTAATAAATGCATTGATTGCTACCGAAGATATTAGATTTACAAAACATTCCGGCATAGATATTAGAGGTGTAATAAGAGTTATCTTTAAAAATATAATTTTTGGCAATAGAAAATCTGGTGGAGGAAGCACAATAACACAACAATTAGCAAAAAATCTTTTCCCACGACAAAAAAACCAATCAAAAATTAAAATCGTCTTTACTAAACTCAAAGAATGGATTACAGCAGTAAAACTTGAACGTAATTATACTAAAGAAGAAATTTTAGCAATGTATTTGAATACTGTTGATTTTGGCAGCCATTCCTCTGGAATAAAATCAGCAGCAAAAACTTTTTTTAATAAAATACCAAATAATCTCAATGCTGATGAAGCAGCATTATTAATAGGAATATTAAAAGCTCCCAGCTTGTATAGTCCTGTAAGAAATCCTGAAAGATCTTTAAAAAGAAGAAATATAGTGCTTCATCAAATGATGAAATACGATTATTTAACTAAAAATGAGTATGATTCTTTAAAAATTATACCTGTTGATATGTCTGAGTATCGTCTTCAAGACCAAAATACCGGACTGGCAACATATTTTAGAGAATATATAAGAGGACAACTAAAATATTGGTGTAAAACACATTACAAAACTGATGGCACTCCTTATAATTTATATAAAGATGGTTTGAAAATATATACTACTATTGATTCAAGAATACAAAGCTATGCCGAAGAATCTGTGTCAGAGTATATAAAAGAAAATTTGCAACCACTCTTTTTTAAACACTGGAAAGGGAAACACAGACATCCTCCTTTTGACTGGAGAATGACAAAAAAAGAAATTGATGATATTATGAATCAGGCGTTGAAACGTTCTGAAAGATATAGAAATTTAAAAAAAAATAATGTATCTGAAGATTCTATAAAAATTATATTTAATACTCCTGTAAAAATGACTGTTTTTTCATGGAAAGGCAATAAAGATACTGTGCTCACACCAATGGATTCTATAAAATACTATAAATATTTTTTACAAGCAGGATTAATGTCAGTAGAGCCTCATACAGGTTATGTAAAAGCTTATGTAGGTGGTATTAATTATAAATATTTTAAATATGACCATGTAAAGGTTGGAAGACGGCAGGTTGGTTCAACTTTTAAGCCATTCTTATATTCTCTTGCAATGCAGGAAGGAGAATTTACTCCCTGCAGTAAAGTTCCTAATGTGCCTGTAAATTTTAAAATGCCAGCAGGACAACCGGACTGGACACCAAAAAATGCTGACCATAAACACGAAGGAGAGATGGTTACTTTAAAATGGGCTTTAGCAAATTCTGTAAATTATATCTCTGCTTTTCTTATGAAACGTTATTCTCCTCAAGCTGTAATCAAAATTGTTCGTAATATGGGCGTTACAGCTCCTATTGAGACTGTCCCTTCTATATGCCTCGGCACACCTGATTTGTCTGTATATGAAATGGTTGGAGCTATGAATACTTTTGCAAATAAAGGAATTTATATCAAACCTATATTTATTACAAAAATTGAAGATAAACACGGTAATATTTTAGAGACATTCATCCCAGAACAAAAAGAAGCTATAAGTGAAAAAACAGCTTATCTTATGATTGGATTAATGAAAGGTGTTGTCCAAAGCGGGACAGGAATACGTCTGCGATATAAATATCATTTTACAAACCCTATTGCAGGTAAAACAGGAACAACACAAAACAATTCCGATGGATGGTTTATAGGAATTGTACCTCAACTTGCTACAGGTATATGGGTTGGTTGTGAAGACAGAAGTGTGCATTTCAGAAGCATTACATTAGGACAAGGTGCAAACACTTCTCTACCTATATGGGCAAAATATATGAAAAAAATTTATGCTGATAAATCTTTAAATATTATAGAACAAAAGGACTTTGAAGAACCTTTAAACAGAATTGATGTTGAACTAAATTGTAAAAAATATGAAGCCCAACATAAAAAAAAGAATCCTTTTGATAATGGAGAATAAATAAACAGTAACCGGTTCTCATTTTCAGGTTTAAAATTATAAATATAAACAAATAATTTTTGACATCTAAATAGAGTTTGTTTTATAACTAATTATCTTTAAAATATGGATTTATCTGTTGTCATACCAGTATATAATGAAGAAGATAATATTAATATTCTTTATGAACGACTTAGTATAGTTGTTAAAAAATTAAATTTATCTTACGAATTTATTTTCATAAATGATAAAAGCATTGATAACTCTTTAGAAAAAGTAAAAAAACTTTCTGAAAATGATAATGCTGTTATTTATATTGATTTTAGCAGAAACTTTGGACACCAAATAGCCATAACAGCAGGATTGGATTATGCTAAAGGCAATAAAATTGTAATCATTGATGCTGACTTGCAAGACCCGCCCGAATTGATTGCAGATATGTATAAGAAGATGGAACAATCTAGTTATAATGTGATTTATGCTAAAAGAAGAAAACGAAAAGGAGAATCTTTTATAAAGAGATTTACTGCAAAAATGTTTTATCATTTATTGTCAAAAGTAGCTTCTATAGATATTCCTCTTGATACAGGAGATTTTAGAATTATAGACAGAAAAATTGCAGATGTATTAAAAAAAATGAATGAACAAAACAAATACATCAGAGGACAAATTGCCTGGGCAGGATTTGAACAAGGATATATAGAATATGACAGAAATGAACGAAACACAGGTAAAACAGGATTCTCATATAAAAATATGATGCGATTTGCATTAGATGGTATAACATCTTTTTCTGATGCACCTTTGAAATTTGCAACATTCTTAGGTTTTTTCGTAGTAATAATAGTGTTCCTTATAATGTTATATGCTCTTTATTCAAGGTTTATTCTTCATAGCTATGTGCAAGGATGGACTTCTGTTATACTTACTGTCCTGTTTTTAGGCGGTGTTCAACTTATTAGCATTGGTATTATCGGAGAATATATCAGTCGTATATCTGCTAATGTAAGAAAAAGACCTCTGTATATTGTGAATGAAACAAATACTGAAAAATAAAATTTCTACTCTCTTTTTTTAATTAAATAAATTTAATGACTTTGCAAGCATTAGTCAGGCGACTAATCAATACAAGTTACATATTTATAAAAAAAAAAATAATTTATATTTTTTTATATGAATTTATTATTATAAATTTGCCAAAAATTATTATAAATCAATTAATTGTTTAACTAAAAAACTAAAAAAAATGAAAAAAATTTTACTTTTAACTATGGCATTAGGAATAGGATTATTTGCTTTTTCGCAACAAAGAGCTGTAGTCCCAAAATCTTTAAAAGACATTTCTTTTAAACGTCCAATTCATAATGCAATTACTGAAACAAACAACTTTGAAACCACAGCAAATCCTTATGTTTCATCTAATTCTAATAAATCTGTAAACGAAGCACAAATAGGAGAAACACGATATGACCTACAAACGAACAATTCTGTACAAAACAGATTTTATCTCTATGCTGATGGCACAATGGCAGGCACATGGACTTATGGAATAAGCGATCCAAATTTTGCTGACAGAGGAACAGGATATAACTATTTTGACGGGACAAACTGGGCTGCTATGCCTACCGTAGGAATAGAATCTGTTAGAGTTGGCTGGCCTTCTTATGCTCCTTATGGTGCTGACGGTGAAATTGTAGCTGCTCATAATGGCTCAACAGGACTAAACATTGCTATACGAACCAATAAAGGAACTGGCACATGGACAGAATCAACTCTTGTAGGACCTGTTACATCAGGCGCAACTACTGCCCTGTTATGGCCAAGAATGATAACCAGCGGAACAAACCATGATGTTATCCATGTATTAGCTTGTACTGATCAGGCAACGGCACCTGCACATTATACTTATCAGGGACAGGAACTGGCACTGGTATATTCAAGGTCAACAGATGGTGGCGTTACATGGAACAAAGAAAATGTTGTATTATCTGCAATGGATAGCTTACATTATATTGGATTTGGCGGAGATACTTATGAATGGGCTGAACCAAAAGGCGACACACTCGCTTTTGTAGTTGGTGATAACTGGATAGACCTGTTTCTTATGAAATCTACTGATGGCGGAGACACATGGACAAAGACCATAATCTTTCAACATCCTTACCCAATGTGGACAGATGCTGTTTTAACACCTGACACTCCTTATGTATGCGATGGTGCTCATTCTGTTGTATTAGATAATAATGGTGATGCTCATGTATTTTTCGGAATAATGAGAGTAATGAATGATGTTGCCAGTGATGACGAATCTTCTTATTTCCCTTATATCAGTGGCTTAGGATACTGGAACGAATCAATGTCAACATATACAGATGTTACACCTGAGGTTGTTGACGCAAACGGAACTTTAGTAGGTTTTTTATATGATATTGATGGTAATGATTCCCTTGATTGGCCAGATAATGGAACTGAGATACCATTTGGCGCTTATTATTTATCTTTAACAAGTATGCCAAATGCCACAATAGATGCTGATGGCAACATTTTTTTGGTCTATTCTGCTTATATGGAAACACTTAATGATGGATTACAAGGTTACAGACATATTATAGCAAGAAAATCAGAAGATGGCGGAATTACATGGAGTGATTTTTCAGAACTTAATGCCGGAATTATGCACGAATATGATGAATGTGTATTCCCTTCAATAGCATATAATACTGATGAAAATATACATTTAATTTATCAGGCAGATGCTAATCCTGGACTTGCTGTTAGAGGCGATGAAGATGCTTATGGCGATAATCAAATAATATATCTGTCTGTTGCAAAAGCAGATATAGGTACAAATATTGGTATTAAAGAGGTTGACTCTGACATATTTTTTGTTTCCCAAATCTATCCAAATCCATTTAAAGAGACCGCTACAATTAATATAACTCTTTATAAGACATCAGAATTAAGCTTGGAGATTTACAATATTATGGGACAAAAAGTTTATGGAATATCAAAGGGAAATGTTGGAGCAGGAACACATACCTTTACTATTAATGCTAACAATCTAAACTCAGGTATTTATTTCTATACTGTGAAAGCTAATGGAAATACAGTTACCAAGAAGATGATTGTTGAGTAAAAATTGTTTTTAATTAAATTGTTATAAAAAAAGCCCTGAAATTTTCAGGGCTTTTTTTATTTTCAAAATCCAAAATATTACTGCTTCTATCTTTTATACTGCTACTGCCACTGCCACTGCCACTGCCACTGCCACTGCCACTGCCACTGCCACTGCTACTGCTACTGCCACTGCCACTGCCACTGCTACTGCCAC
>Ga0208905_1000676_pt1 | contig 17370 bp, 34 predicted proteins | sample AntAceMetag02UKS_FD_184776 | JGI IMG/M metagenome (GOLD analysis project Ga0208905, IMG submission 184776) | Saline lake microbial communities from Ace Lake, Antarctica - Antarctic Ace Lake Metagenome 02UKS (SPAdes) (version 2) | ecosystem: Environmental > Aquatic > Non-marine Saline and... | reverse complement strand
CTATAGATGTTTGAAACTTTATTACTTCTTTATAGTTTCTACACCATACTGAATCTAATTTATTATTATCTGTTCCTAAAATATTTGGAAAATCTTTTGCATCACATATTTTATTAAATAATTCAATATCATATTTACATAGTCTATTTTTCATTATATCATCAATCCTCCTTGTTACCAAGCCTCTAAAGCACTATTTAATGCTTTTATTGGTGAAACTCTAACATAAATCATTGTAGTGGATATGTCAGTATGTCCAATCAATATCTGTATGTGTTCTATCCCTACTCCTTATTCATAAAGGAAAGTAGCGAATCCATGTCTAAGACTATGAAAATGAACTGTTGGTTTTATCTTATATAATCCTGAACGATTACAGGCTTCTTCAAATGCTTTTTGCATAGCCCGAGTAGAACATAATCTACTTAATGGGAGATACTTCATGTATTCTTCTTTCCAATGTTTAGGTAAGATTGTAACTCTATCTTTATCCCCTTTGCCACCAATTATACTTACCCTCTTTCTTTCAGAATCAATATCTTCTTTTCTCAAATTCATTACTTCACTTATTCTTAATCCTGATTCAAATGCTAATATAACTCCTAGTTTATGATGAACACTTATAATATTTGGAAGAATCATATCTGCATATTCTTTATATGTTACTGCTACAGGAAGTTTGCTAGTTCTTTTTCTACCAGTATTGTTCATCTTTTCCATCATATTCTTAACCATTCCTTTATGTTTCTTTGTTATTTCCATTCTTGTCCTCCGTAGAATCCTGAATTTGTGTATCACTAAATAATAAGTTAAATGACAATAATAATGCTATAATATAGAATATTGTTAATAATGGAAGAAAAAACAAAAACCTTTCTCTTGCTACAAAATAAGATAAAATTGACATACTGACTAATAAAAAATCTAAAAGGTATATTGTTGATTTAATATCTTCATTCATTTGTTTTTTTCCTCCTGAATTTGCGATAGTTCTTTTTCTAAATCTTTAATCTCTAAATTCAATCTTCTAACATTTCTATACCTCCCATCTATCATTTCTTGTAATCCCTCTTTTCTAATCTTATCAATATCATTATATTTGTCCGAAGCAACAGTATCACAATCAGGACATTTTACTGATTCATTATACCAATGACCACATTTACAAGATTTCTTATTCATTTTCTTTCACTCTCCTTTTTATTATTGTGAATTTCCGATAGTTCAAAAGAACATTTACATAATGGGCAAGTAATAAGATAATTCTTTACATATCCTGCTTCATTAAATCTAAAATTACAATTTGGACATATCACTTTTTATCTACCTCTTGCACTTTTTCGGGATTCTGCGTATTAGGATATTCAACCTTGCTTTTTAGCTTTCTTAATGCACTAAAATACCCGTTATTTTTTTCTGTTTTTTGAGTTTTCTCATATTTCAATTCGCTATCTATCCGCTCAAAAAGCTCAACTTTAGAAATATATTCTTTATATTTCTGTTCATCTAAAACAAATTCTGAATAATTTTTGTCTAACCATTCCTCTGAGGCATCACAACCTGTACACCCAGTAGGGTCACTTTCTGTTGGTTGTTCACCTTCACAACTCATAAGTTCACAAAATAATTTAGATAAATCATCTTCATCTTTGAAATATATTTTCATTGTTTTTCACTCTCCTTGTTCGTAATATTGGAATTGTTGGTAAGATAGTCTTCTAAACTAATTAGAAACAGACCTAAAGCAGATACACTAGCTTTGTTTGTTTCAGAAAATTCATCAAACCTATTATGACCTTCTTCTTCTATAATCTGTTTTCTATACTCATCTACATATTGTTTTGTAAAATCAAAGACTTCTTTGACTTTCAAATCCACATAAGGTTTTATCTCCTTGATAAAAAACTCCTGTTGTTCTTGCTTGTTCATTTATGCCTCCAATTGTGATAGTTCCTTTTGAATATCAATTTCAATCTTCTCTAAGGTCTCTATTATTCTATTGCAGATACCTTCATCTGTAAATTGATTAATCCCACTATCGAACTTCCTTTTTATTTCCTTTACTTCATCAAATGATAGTTTCTTTAATTTACTTTTAAAAGGTTCTTCAATGGTTCTTTGCCATATTGCTTCTCTCTTTTCAATCATTGCTTCTCTAATAAGAGCAAATTGTTTGTAAGTTAAATCTTTGATTTCCATTCTATTCCTCCATGTTCTCTGCCTTAAACGTAAAAGCATCCATTCTATATTTGAGTATTTTATTATAACATTCTTTATAATTATCTTTACTAAATAACCATTTAAAAAAAGCAAAAATTATAGTTATTGGAATGTTTATAATTAACATTAATGTAACCCATATCCACCAAAAAATATGTCCTAAATGATATTTAGTCTTCATTCTTTCGCCTCCTGTGTCATTTATGATAGTTTACTTTGTATCATCTTTTTTGTTATCCCACTTATCTTTTCAAATATTTTGTAATTGAAGTTTGGCAATTTCAAAGTTTTACTCACATCTTCCTTGTCTGCTTTTTCAAAAGATATTCTCCAAGCCTCTTTATATTCAACTTTTTTAAGATAACCTTCTGTTGTTTTATACCACCCAAACTTTTCTTTTTCTTTATCTGTCATTTCTGAAACATTAATCCATCTATTTAATTCAAAATTAAAGTAATCAGGAAAATATATTTCATCTCTTGTTTTAGTTGTATTCTTTCCAAATATTCTGATAAGGGGGGCATCTAGGTTACAATATCCTGAGTTCCTGTCTCCTGAGTTCCAGTCTCCTGAGTTACTGTCTCCTGAGTTCCTGTTTCCTGAGTTCCAGTCTCCTGAGTTCCAGTCTCCTGAGTTCCTGTCTCCTGAGTTCCAGTCTCCTGAGTTCCTGTATCCTGAGTTCCTGTTTCCTGAGTTCCTGTCTCCTGAGTTCCAGTCTCCTGAGTTACTGTTTCCTGAGTTCCAGTCTCCTGAGTTGCGATTATATATTTTGAGACAATATATAGCATTATTATCTGCAAGATATTTCTCAACAATTTCTTTTACTTTCTTTGAATCGTTTTTTGTATTATAACTCCCGTCTATCTTTAACTCTTTTTCTTCGTTATCATATTCCCATTTGTTCCATTTATCTTCTTCAGCTCCCTTTATTCCATTATAATGGGCTATTGATGTATGGCTATTCCAAGATTCATAATTATTTGGATTGCCTTCTTTTTCTATTTTTTGTATGTCCTCTAAAGTAAAAAATAATACCTTTCCTTCGCCATTGCTTATTATACTAAAAAATTTACACATTTTATTTCTCCTCCTTCACATTTCCTGTGTTCTTCGTAAGACCATTTAAAACATCTTTAATATCAGTTGGTTTGTTGATGTTAAAACTAATAGCAAGTTTTTTTGTTAAGATTATTTGCAATCTAAAAATACATCTTTCAAACTTTGCATTATTTTTGTGTAATAGGGTTATCATCATTTTCTCTTATCTCCTGTGAAGAGCGAATCAATAGGACAAATAAATAAAACTGAACCTGTAACAAAAACAATTAATCCTCTCGCGCCACTTCCGTGACCCATAGCTAATGATATTAATATAAACCATAATCCTATTTTATTAAAAAATCTCATTCTTTCACCTTGTCTTGTTTTGCTGATAAATCTTCAAACATTATTATATCTTCTTTTAAAACTGAATCTGCCGAAACCTTCTCTGGATTACCCAACTTCATATAAATTGAAGTGAGCCTTATTCTTATTCTGTTTAATTGTTTAATGAGTTCTTCCCTAGTCTTTTCCATTGTTTTTACCTCTCTTGTTCTTCATTGATGACAATTATGAATGAAGGATTCTTCCGAACTTTTTAGGGGTTATCAAGGTGTCCCTCTAAAGCCATCATCATGGCGATAACTTGACCTAAAATCGCTTTCGAAATCCTTCATTCTTGATTATTATTCCCTCGTAATTGTTTTACTTTTGAGTATTAACCTTTATTCTAAACTTGCATAGTTCATTCATTATATCATTATATAATTCTTCTACTATCTTTCCCTCTACTTCGTTTTCATCATCACCCATAATAATTAATTTATTTGCATCTTTATCATAACTTATTTCCATTTTCATTCCCTCGTAATTGTTGGTTTTGCTGATACTTCAACTAGATTATCGTTTTCATCAAATGCATATATTGATTCTTCTTTATAATAATCAATTTTCTTAGGTTTTATTCTTCCTAATGTAAAACATATAATAATTCCTCTTTTAATATAATGACATGCTTGATATAATCTTCTCCAATCATTTCTCAATATTCCTTTAATGAATCCCATATATAGTTCCCATATTGCTATAGTCATTCTTTACCTCATAATCTCTTATTCTTACGCATTTTATTTACAACTTTTCTTATAGCTTTTCTAATATGATGTTCACAATGTTCATAATCATAAGGTCTATCTTCTTTTAATTGATTTATTAACATTGATTCTATTCCTTTGTTCATCTTATTTCACTTTCCTTAAATATTCATCATATCTTCTGTGCTTTCTTTGTATTAATTCTCTGCCAATTATTTGATTTAAATTAAGTAAACTTAATGTAGATGCATTACAAATAGTTGATCTAATCTGTATTATCACTTTGTCTGCTTCTGCCCTTCTTCTTGATAATTCTTTATAGTTCATTTTGTCTTTCACCTTCTCATTATTTCACTTTTGTGAACGTTTGTATATCTTATTCTTAATCCATTCTAATAAAGGCTCAATCGCCAATGTGTTTACTACTTTATAAATAATCAAACCCACCAAAAACAATATAATGAATCTAGAAAATATATACATTCCACCTAAAGCACCTGTTAAATAACTACATTCTGGATTTGCTAATTGACTAAGACCTGTTTCAATCATTGTTGTTAAATTATGTTCCATCACTTTCTATTCATCTCCTTCGTTATTTGACTCTTTTATGATCTTATCATTATTCCAATCATATCTTTTACAATTTGGGCAGGACTTAGGTTTCTCTTTCCTACTATCCCATTCATATCCACATCTTTTACATTTCATTGATTATCAACTCCATTTATCATAATAATATTAATAATATTAAAGTATATAAACCTGCCTATTAAACGATTAAAAGTTTTAATCATTTTGGTTTCCATAGGCAATCTATTTATAAAGACCTTTACTTCATATGGAGATTATTAAAGGTTTCCTGATGTTCTATGCCTAACTGTTCTTCATAAAATATAATCCTTGATTCTAGGAATTGGGGGTACTTTGCAGTTTCTAGGGATTTCTTGCATCTCTTGATCATATCTTTGCAGAATTGTTCGGATTGTTTCATGTTAATATCCAGCTAGCACAGCTTTTTCCCTTTTACTTATCCTGAGAAAAAACACATATTTTAGAAAACTTAGAAAAAGGAAAGCTGTGCTAGCTGGAATAAACACCGTATAAGTCTTTATAGCAAAATCTAAGCCCATAATTTTTTCACTATTTTCATAAAGCCGGCATTTTTTCATCTTTCCAAGCGATACCTCTGATACTTCTTTCCTGATTTCCATGCTTTGAACTGTCTTTTGTACCAGTTTCAATGTTCCAATCATCCATATATCCTACAGATTTTGTAAATGAATTTCTAGGTTTTATTTGTAATTGATTAATTTCGCACCATTGTTTATATAATGGAAATATATCACTAACAAGCAAATACCCTTCAGATGGTGTTTTAATTCTATTTCCATCTATTCTTTCTATTTCACCAGGAATATAAGGGCACTCTTCACAGAAGTTTTCTATGAAGGCAATAGCCGAATTAGAATATTTTTTATATAGTATTTTACTTTGATACATTGACCTCACTATACTTAGTTGGCCCTTATCTTTTATATTATGCAAGTGTTCAATGGCCTTATTTAGAATACCACTAAGTTCGTCATCTTTTATAAGGTTCTGTAATATATTTGGATCAGCTTTTTTTATATCTGGATTTTCTTTAACATCTTCATCATTACCAAATTTATAAGGAAAAGATATTAGTTCGGGCCTTCTATTCATACCATCTGAATTATCTTTAAATAGGGGAGGAGTATTGGCACTAAATACTAAAGTAGCAGAAGGCATGAAATCAAATATCTGCCCAAATTTAAACTGTCCACTTATTGAATCTTTAGCACTAGCACTCTTTAATACTGAAGCATCCATAATAATATCTCCCGATATATCTGCTCCAACATTAAGTAACTTCTTATACATTTTAGCAACAGAGAATTTATCATCTGTCATTTGTTTTAATGAGATGGCAGATTTATTTTCAATACCTGTAAAATGTTCTAATACATTAATTAAAACAGATTTCCCATTAGAACCAGTACCAGTAAGTACAAAGAATTTTTCAAGTATATTCTGAGGATATAATGTTAAACCAAATATATCATATATAGAAATTATATCTTCTTCTTTTATAATCTCTTTAAGGAAGTTATCAAACAAAGGGCATTTTGCATCTGGGTTATAAGTAATAGGTATTTGATAATCAAAAAGATATTTAGAATCATGAGGTATTAATTTTTTTGTATTCAAATCATATATACCATTTTTAAACGGAAGCATATCTTTGTTTCTTGCTTTTTCAATATCTTCCTGTTCTGTATAGGTCATTGTTTTTATAAGGTGTAATATCTCTTCACTTGCAGACCTGGAATTATTTATATTAAATTCTTTTGTAATCATAGTTTTAATTTTTTCAGGCCCTATACTTTGATAGTATTTACTTTCTTCACTATATGCTTTTATCTGGTCGGTAAGAATATCAGTCATTATTTTTAATCTTCTAAGAATATAATGAGAACATAAGAATCTTGCAATTTTAACATCAACTTGAAAATAAACCTTTACTTTTTGTTTTAACTTTTCATCAGGCATACCTTTTATATTTTCTAATAGTTCTTCTTGTAGTGCATTTATATATTCGGCTTTCTTAATCGTTTTTATATGTTTTAATTCTTCTTCAGGTATTATTTCTCTTCCGGTTTTCATTAGTAATCATCCTCTATAATTTTTAATACCTGATTATATATATCAACTGGCAACTTCCAAAAAGTATATTCTTTTGGAATAAGATTATGTTTATGTGCAATATATTTTATAGCTCTTACAGGAATTGGGTCTTCAATAGGTATCAAACTCATTTTTTTAGCTTCTTTCCAAGCATAAAATATAGCACCATCATCTCCTATAACATCTGATGTTCCTGCTCCACTATTAATATGCCCAGTTCCTGCATTTAAGCAAGACATATAACCAGATTTAACAACTAGAAATTGAATAGCATTTAAAGAAACACAATGCCTCCAACAATGTGCTAAACCATTATCTACACTAAAATTCATTCCTGTATCTGAATTATGTAAAGGATGGGGTTTTCTTAAACCATTATAATCAGAAACTATATCTGTAATTTTTAAATCAAACAACGCCGATTTTTTTCCATCATAATTAATAATATTATTTTTATACTCTGGTTTTTTATTTTCTTTTTCTTGCATAATCTTTTCCTTATTTAAGAAAAATACTGGCAATCCCTCATATTTGATAAAACAAGGTTTTAATTCTTCTTTTACAGTATAAACTCCAATACATGGGTCATTTTTAATATTACATTTAAATTCATCAGATATCGGTTGACCATCTATATCTTTCTCTGATGTATCACAATAAGAACCTGCTGCAACAACATACTGGTCTGAACTCCTTACCTCTCCATAATCAGTAGGTATATTTAATGGTAATTTATCGCAAGAAGGATGTTTCCAACAAAAAGCATGAATGCCACACCTCTTTCTAGATAATGTAATTAATGTTTGGGGTGCTTGATTTATGTAATTCCAATCATCAATATCTATAATAATCAATGGATCATCTTTTCTACCTGACAAACCCACATTCAGACCGATTTTAAGCCTTTCTAGTGCTTCTTTATATGTAAGCCTAGCCCAAGGTGCTTTCCAATTACCTCGCTTACCTATAGCGTTAGATGGGCTTCTTTCGGCTACAGCTAACCCATCTGGTGCTTTATTATGTTTTATAACTGGGAAATACCAAGGTATATATCCTTTTGGAGCATTAGCCATTAATAAATTATGAAATTTGACAAATTCATCAGGTTTAGTTTTAATCATTATAGTTGCAGATTCTTCTGCCTCCATTGTTTTTTATCTCTGAAAGACATTCTCCATTGCATATCAAATAATAAAGGGTGTGTAATGCAAAGATTTGTTGTATCTATATGTGGACTATTAAGAATATCTGCAATTATGATTCCAATACCTGCCTGATCCTTTCCCCTTATTCTTTTCCAATTTGCCCATAATAATCTTAGATATTCTTTTGTTTTGGGATATTCCCATCTAGGTTCTAGATTATATTTTATTTGTGTTAATTTCCATTTGGTTGGAGAATCATTATATGAATCTCTTGGTTCTTTTTCATCTAAGAATATTTTTCCATTCATTGCACCAAGAGTAGCGAAACAGAACGAAGATAGTTTTATCTCTTTATTTTTTATATAATATTTAATCTTTTTTTGAATATAATTACCCCAATAGTCTAATATCTTTACACCAGAACGAATTGCATTTTTATCATCACCACTTTTTACTTCGATGGCAATGTATTGATCTAATTGTACTGAATAAATTATTAAATCAGGTTTTTTTTGGGATATTTTTGTTGTAAACTTATTTTCTCCTTCGTTAAGCCAACATTTTATTCCAAAACTTTCAAACCACTTTTTTAGTGTTTTACAAACATTATGTTCTTTTCTCATTTGTTTTTTCTCTCGATAATCAGGAATGCAGGACTACCATTAAACTTCTTATTGATTAATCTTCTAGCACTTTCTGGGCTTCCAAAGAAGCCTATAAATTTACCAGAAGTATGTACCACTTTCCATTCCCTCTCTTTTCTCATTTCCTCTTCCACAAACTAATAAACTTACCTTTCTTCCCAACATCATCTTGTATAACTATCTTTGAACCAATTTCTAATCCTAAATACTTACACAAATCTAATGGTAGAATTATTCCTTGACTTCCCCCAACTTCAATTATTTTCTTTTCATATTGCATATAATCACCTTATAATATAATAATAATTAACTTATATAAATACTTTTTGGTTTGCTCTCACTATCTTTTACAACTTATTAAAAATAATAAAAGAAAAAACCCCTATGGGGCAACTGTTGCTATATTAAAAGGTATCACCTGATACCTTGTATTCATTCCACTACCTGTCTTTAATACTGCCACATACTTCAAATCTGGCATCTTCCCAAGTATGGCTTTAATTCCACCGAGAATACTTCCTGCAATCCTATAGTCTTTACCTTCTATAGTTGCATACCTATACTTGAATACTTCTCCCTCTTTGTCCTTGCCTTCGCCTTCCTTGACCTCGATGTCGATTGGAATCTTATCCAAATCGGCTATATTCAGGGTTTGCGGTGCTTCATATGCTTGTGCTTCTTCCTTTAATGTTGCCATTTTGTATTTCTCCATCCATATAGGATAATAAACCTCTAAGGCAGATTGAACTAGAAACTGCCCTAGAGGAAAGGGGGTACATACCCGTTGAGGTAGGTACATTCCTTTATTCTTCTTCATCTACATTATGATTAAAAGCATCCATAATCTCTAATTCATCTGACCTGTATTCATCCCAGTTATCATAAAAATGTGCTGAGGATACCCTTGACTTCAGTCATGGGAGGAATCAGCACTCACCCCCGATAGTTTATATTTGAAAGTAATTGCGGTAATCATTCTTTAGGTATTCTCCAATTTATTGATTTTCCCTTATATTCAACAATGTTTAAGGTAGATAATATTTCTTCATCATCCTCTTCTACTTCATGTCCGTGCCTATATGTTGATGGAAATATACTTATTTTTGAACCATCATCGAATATTAAATCAATCCTATCTATTTCATGAGTTGTGTTATCTCCCTCTTCATCTGTTAACTCAATGAAATGGGGCTCTACTCGCTTTATTTTAGTCCATGAATTAAAAAAATCCTTGTTGAAATCATCTATTGAAATTTTCTTTTCTGCCATTTTTCCTCCTTTAAAAGCCCCCGACTTTAGTCGGTGGGATTGTTTTACTTTCTAGTTCATAACCCCTCTTCATCATCCCCCCTGCTTTCTATTAACATATTGGCTAACCATAACGCCAAAGGTTCATCATTCACTTCAATCTTTTTTAATAAATCCATTTGCCTTTAAGTTCTCTTCAATCCATTTCAATCTACCATCAAGCCTGTTTAGTTGTGTTCCGATGTTGCAGATGGCTACTTGGTTAGTATTGATTAAGTCTAGTATTGTTTTTGTATTCATTCTAAACCTCGACATATTCTATTGTTCTGAATAGAAATTTATATGTTGGTACAACCAGTAGGGGTATTATAAATATCATAAACAAAGCAAAAACCCAACTTTTATTTCTTACTATTAAGATAAATAACCAAAATATTATAGAAATAAACATACTCATATAACAAAAGGCATCAAATCTAGGATATGTAACAACCTTTTTAAATCTCTTTTTTGTCTTAGTCATTCTAACACCTCACATACACTACTTGTAAGCCAATATAAACGCCATTGTTCACTCTTCTCTTCCATCTTACTGCCTTAGCCTAGCCCTTCTTTGCATACCCGCATAACCCTCTAATGAGATTATACCCTCTTGGTATAGACTTTTACCTGCTACTAGAAAGCTATTGTTATCTGGTATTGTATCTTGTTTCATTTTTGTACCTCTTTTTTTGTTTTAATCCATTGTAATATGAATTGTCGCCAAGTCATATCTCCTTTACAATTTTCTAATTGTTCCATCTCGGAATCTTCGAATGTTACATTTATTGTTTTCATAATAACTTAGTAAGTAAGGTTATATATAAATGTTGTGTTAAATAGTGCTAAGAAATAGTATTAAATAGGGATAGATAGTGTTAATCTAAAATAGATTAACTGGTATATTATATCCCTTACTCTGTCTATCTTTAAGTTCTTCTTCTGTGTAATCCTGATTGTAATTGTATGATTTCGTTTTAATCTCCTCTAATACTGGTCTAAGTTCTGAGTTCATTTGATTAACTCTGTAATTTTCCTTGTGGTGTAATAATCAATTTGCTCCCACCTATTTGCTCTTTAATTTCTTTATAGCGTTGTTTATTTCTTCGAGATTATTTGTTTCTATTATTGTATTCGCAATAACGTATAGCTTTTGTTGTGCTTCGAGGATTTCTGCATCTCTTTCCATATTTACTTCTGTTTCTTTTTCTATTAACTTTTGTTCTAATCCATTTTCGATTATTTCATCTATTATTTGTTCTCCTTCTTCTTCAATTAAAGGAAGGTATTTTTCTTTTATTTTTATATCAAAACTCTTACCAATAGCAACAGTTGATAAAACTAAAATTATTATTACTAAAGTTAAAATCGTCGCTTTTTTCATTTTTAATCCTCCATTATTTTAATTATATTTTCTTTCTCCTTTGATATATAAATCTCCACCTTCATTCAACCATATATTATTACTAATAGTCCAAAGTATATTATCCAAAGGTGGAGGACTATTAGTAAATTCATATAATTTTCCTGCAATTGCTAGATTTCCTTGAGGGTCTAACTTTAATATTGTAGTTAAAGTAGAATTTCTTATCTTCCATAATGGAATAGTTGAATAATTCCAAACTGGTTGCGTTTCTAAAGTGAAATATAAATCTTCTTTTTTTAGAAGAGTAAAGTTAAATTCTAAGTTTTTATAACCGTCTTTTGATAATTTTATAGTGAAATTGTTATAAGATTTATGATGCTTTATAGAATAACTTTCAGATAATAATACCCATAATCTGTCTATTTCAATAGCATTTTTATCTGTACTTCCATTGGCATAAGTAAAATTAGTAAGAACTTTTGTTCCATCTGTATCAAATATTGTAACATTAACATTTTGTAAAGGTGTATTATTTACATCTTGAACTTTTATGTCTAAATTGAATTTATAATATACTCTTCTTTCAGTTCCAGAAGGTGAATTAAATGTTACCTTTGTAGGAATAAGAAGATTTGGAGAATCTATCAAAGTTGTATCGGCACCGTAATAATTCATTAATGTTTTTCCATTCATATTAGTATTTGATACTAATGGCGTTCCTGCACCGCATAAAAATCCACTGCTAGCACTATTTAATTTTACTGCATCAAATGACATTTTGTCATTATAGAGGTAAAAAGAATAAGAGACATCCCATACAGACCTAGTAAACTCACCACTTGTTACACCAGATGGAAAATAAAATGTCACAGCTGAACTTAAAACTGAATCAACAAATGTTGCTTCATTATAAAATGAATTTACTGAAAATGAACCTTGTGGTCTATCTAATATACTAGCATATAATCTTGCATTATTTACTGGCATAAATCCTGCATAATTAAATAGAGTATTATGTATCATCATCGAACCATCTTCTCCATACCCACTAGAATCTAATGCACCCATTTGAAAAGTTGAAACTGCATCATTCCATAGCAAAGCATTTCTATCTTTTGTTCCTATTTCAATCATTTCGTGAACTGTTGTAAAATCAGAATTAACAAAATAAACATTAGCATCTACTTGATATGTTTGTGTGGATAATCTATTTACAACCCCCCAATTATTTGCTATATCTTGAGAATATATTGAAGCCATAGTTACTGCTATTTCATTTGTTATTTTTATTATGTTGTCTTTATTCTTTATAATAAAGTTTCCTTGTCTTCCACCTTCTGTTATTCCAGTAGCATTTATTATTCTTGCTCTAATATAAACTCCTCTTGATGCAGATGAACCAATAAGGTCAATATACCAAATTCCAGAAGTATATCTCATTTTATCAGGGACAGGAAAAGTTACATTACACTCTCCAGTTACATTAAAATTATTACAGCCATCTGTTACATTTGGTAATGTTATCCAACTATAATCTGACATATATTCCCATACAACTGTAAAATTAGTTCCATTAGCAGGAGTCTCTAAATTAAAATGTAAATCGTGCCAAGCTATACTTGGAGTAACAACACCGAAAGCGAGATAATCGCCTTCTGTAGCATCATCTGGAAATAAGTCTATATTAGATTTAGCCAAAGAAGTAAATGTAGCACCAGAACTATTATAATAGTAAAGAAGATTTAGATTCTCCAAACTATCATAAACATACGTAGCAGAAGCTAAATTACATAAGATTAGACTAGCTAAAATCCCAAACCAAAGTATTATTTTCATCGACATATTCTTTCATTACTCCTTCTATTGTTCTGTTAATTTGATATAATCCTGTTAAATTTATTATTGTATTAGAAATATTATAATGTCCATCTGTATTATTATAAACAACACCTGTAAGATTAGTTCCTGTATCTACTTTTGTCTGGTAAGTTAAATCTGAGTAGCTTCTATTATCTGAAAACCAAGTTTGGATAGTTGAAGTAAGGGAGTAGTCTGCTAAATCACTAAGACAATAACTTCCTATACTTGTTTCACAAACATCATTCCCATATATATTTCCTGTTGCATTAATCCCACCAATAACGTGAAGTTCACTTGTAGGAGTAGATGTTCCAATACCTACCTTTCCAAAGTGAACTGTTTTATCTGTTCCGTTAATTAGATATTCTCCCATATCATCACAAACCAATAACCCATTAACTGTAGTTAGTCTTTCGCAATCTAGGTAATTGTAGAAGTAGACATTGCCATAGGAATAAAGTTCGTCAGTTATGTTGTAGTTGGTTACTGTGGTATTTTCTACTTCTAGATATGTAAAAGAAGCAGAAGGACATAGACCAGAAGATAAACTAGAACAAGTTACATAATTAAGATAAGTAGAAGGAACAGCAAAGGGTATTATAGATAATATTAATAATATATATAATATTTTTTTCATCATTCTTTCTGTTATCTCCCTAAGTATATCATAAATCCTGCAAATATAAAACCCATTATCATAAATGTAGCAATTATTATCCATACAGGTATATTTATAATATTTGTTGATGTAGCATTTAAAGCTATTCCTATAAAGAAAGGTATCATAACCATTAATATAACTTCTAGATTTGCTCTTAAAGCTAGAAGAAGTAGCATTAAAAACCCTGCTATTATAGCAGCCACCAGATAAGGATTACCAAATACTGTAATAAACATTTCTGATACAACATCTATTATAGCAAAACTCATTCTCTTCCCCCTAATAAAGCATATAAACTTATTCCAAGTAAAAATAAATATGGTATGCCAACCATTAGACCTATGAATACAGGCATATCAAAATTAAAGAATAATGTGAATGGTGCTATAACAATATTTCCCATTGTAGGAACTATAGCCCACAATACCTTTAGACTATCTATTAAACTTATTCCTCCCGTTCCTATAACTTCCCCTGATTCTTGTTGAGGAGTATTCATTATATCCCCTTCAATATCTACATTATAACTAGTCCAATTATCTTTAGTGTTTTCTGTTATAACATTTAGTTGAGAATATGCATCCTCACCCATAAATATTTCTATCAAATCTCCTTTAAAGTGAAAGTTATATCGACTATTTATTGCACTTGTTCCATCTGAGTTCATGGCAAAATTAACTCCTAAGTACATAAATACATTTAGAATTATTATTATTGTAGCTAATTTTATGAATCCACTTGCCATTATGATTGCCTCTGCATACTGAATAATAAAAACATTACTACTCCAAATATAGTCATTATCATACCCACTAAAGGATGGATTAATGCTATATTTGGTAAACTTAAAACTATATTAGCCATTACAGCTGGTATAATCAAGAGTGAGCCAAATAAGCCTATCCCTGCCCCCAATCCTATTATTGCTACACTAACCATACTAGCTAGAATTGTCCTGAAATTAGGGCTTGTATTCTCTTTAATATCATCTATTAATTCCATTAAACTTTTACCTACCCCCTCAATAAAATTAGTTACCTTTATCTTATTATCATTTACATATATCCGTTCTTCACCGGGATACTTAAACCAGTATGCACCTGTTAAAGTTCCTGTATGATTCATATTAATAGAAACCATTACTGAGCCACCATTTGGATCATAAATAATATCAGTACAGTTGGCGGGTAAACAGTCGAAGTCGTGGTCATAGAAATTCATTCCTACTTCTTCTAGCCCTTCGCCTTGTAAAATAAATGTAAGATTTACCCACCCACCAGTATTATTAAACATTATATCATCTGGAATATGTTTGTATCTTATTCCAATATATGAATTACTAAAGTATGATGTACTTTCTTCTGATAGTTTTATGTTATAATCTGGTTCTGCTGTTTGTTGTGATGGTTGTAAACTAAAGTTCTTTTCTGGATAACCAGAAGCCAATATGATATAGTTATAAATGTAATTCGTATCTTGGTATAAACTTACCTGTCCTGTTATATCTGTTTTAGATTCAAATACTACTGTACTAACTCCGTCAATAGTTCTATATACAAAAAATAAAACATCTTCTATTGGTTCGTTGTTTAGATCAATAACCCTGTAAACTATCTTCTTGTTGGTTGTTTCTTCTGCTAGTAAGTAAGCACTATAATCTTCTCCTAATAAGGCTACATTATATCTATTAAATGTATATGGGTTATATCCTGTTGATAAGATAGAAGCATATATATTTGCAGTTTCATTATACCATGAAGGATATTTACAGAAGGAATAAATTGAACCTAATAAAGAACCTGAATATATATTACTATCATAAGTTATTATAAAAGAGGAGTTGGAACTTATATTAGTGTTTGTTAGTTCGTTCCTTGTCGTTAGGTTAAAGGCAGTTGCATTACTAGGTATGCCAAAAGAATTAGAACAGTTGTCAATACCATAAGCATAAGTAAGGTTAGTTAGATTATATGAAGTGAAAGCAGTATCTTCTGAATTGAATGATATATTACAACACGCTTCTCTATTAGATAAGATATTATTAATCTTGGTTATGTTTGTACTTGCAGTTGTACTTCCATCTAGTTCTCCACTATAGGTATAGATTAATTCTTTATTGGCGTACACACTTAAATTCTCAGGATAATACTTATCTGCCTGATGTGAATATAGATAAGCTATTTGCTTAGTTGTTAAACTTCTATTGAATATCATTACATCGTCTATTGAACCGTTCCAAGTATTATCTGCTGGATTTCCTAAACTACCAATTTGTTTTATTGTCATTGCTGAATTTACAATAGTATTTGAACCACTTGAATCTAAAACACCATTTTTATAATATCTTATATTCTCAAATTCAGTTCCATCACAAACTAAAGTAATCATTGACCATTCATTTAAGGGTGGTTCATCGTTAAATCCAGCAAGATTATTAGAATCACTATATAATCTTACTGATGTTCCACCCGTATAATAAATAAATCTTGTATATTTTCCTGCAACATATTCATTTCCAAAAAAAGAGTTATAATTATCATTAGATAATGGATAAACCCAAGAAGAAAAAGACCAAGAGGTATTATCTGCTAAAGTTATAGCATTAGCACCTAATTCGATATAATCCCCAACCCCATCAAACCTATTTGCCTGTTCCCATTCCCCATCGACAAGATTGTTTTCATCGTAAGCATCGGTTGTGTTCCCTGTTTCCCCAGATAGATATAGTATATCGCAAGGGGTTGAAGCGTTTGGATACATACCTGAACTATATAGGGCGGTTACTTCTGTTTGGGATAATGCTTTATCCATAATGCAGATGTTGTCTAGTGAACCATTATAATTTAAAGCACCATCTTGTCTTGTACCAATATATAATTTAGTAGTTGGAACACTATCATTAATAAATCCTGCCTGTGCTTCTGTTAAGTCTAAGACACCATTTCTATAAAAAGAAGTGCCAGTACCATCATTTGACATACAGATATGTTGCCATTCATTTTTAGTAATTAAACCTACACTACTTCTTTCATCTGCATAACCTGCACCATGTCTACCTGCAAATTTTAATTGACCATTTCCATATTGACCAAAAGAATAAGCACTATTTGATTTATCTATAAGTTCTTGTTCACTTGTATTTTGTAATGGATATATCCATAGGCACATAGAAATACCATTTGAAAAATAATTTCCATTAAAAGATGGATAACTCATATTTAAATAATCATTAACTCCGTCAAACCCAAACCCTTTCCCATACTTGCCATAGGTTTCATTTCTTACTGTATTATCATATAATTTTGCGGGGTTGAATGTGTAACCTGATAGTGTGCCTGTATAA